>Ga0265297_10001203_pt1 | contig 62835 bp, 64 predicted proteins | sample Munlanlwell13791_FD_192502 | JGI IMG/M metagenome (GOLD analysis project Ga0265297, IMG submission 192502) | Leachate microbial communities from a municipal landfill in Southern Ontario, Canada - Leachate well 137-91 | ecosystem: Engineered > Solid waste > Landfill > Unclassified | place... | reverse complement strand
GGGCGACGGTTCGGTCCGCCACCGCCAGAGCGGCGCCGTCTGCCCGGCCGCCGTCGCCGGCCTGCGCCTCGCCCATCTGGCGATCTATCCGATGGCGACGAGCCGCGGCGGCGACGTCTCCTGCGGTTACGGCGGCTTCCCCCAAGGGGCGATCACACTTTACCTGGTCAAGCCGGGCGACTACCGGCCGCCGCTGAGCTTCCGCGAATATGCCGGCGAAGCACGCGCCGAAGTCCGCCTGGCCCATCCCGAAGCGACGCCCCTGCCGCCGCCCGACCCGCGCCATGCCCCGGGGCCCGACGGGCGCGACCACACGCCGTCCATCGATGCCTGGCGCCTGCCGGTCGACGGACAGTCCTATCTTTCCCTGCTCTATCTCGACGACGTGGCACCCTGGATCGTCATGGTGCGCGCGACCGGCGATGCCGACATCGGCACCGCCGCGGACGAGGCGTGGCGGGCGGCCCTGGCCGGCATCGGCCGCTAGAGCCTCGGCGGAATGAACGTCATTCCGCCGATGCTCTAACCTTTTGATTTGACGCATCTTCGGCGAACCGGATCCCACTTCGCCTGAAGATGCTCTAGCGAGGCGAGACCCATGTTCATCAATTTCTTCTACGAACTGAAGAACGCCAAGCTGCCGGTCACCCTGAAGGAATATCTCACCCTTCTCGAGGCGATGAAGGCCGGCGTCGCCTCCTACCGGGTCGACGATTTCTACTATCTGTCGCGCGCGACGCTGGTCAAAGACGAGCGCAATCTCGACAAGTTCGACAAGGTCTTCGGCACCGTCTTCAAGGGGATCGAGAGCCTGGCCGAGGACGGCACGGCCCAGATCCCCGAGGAATGGCTGAAGAAACTGGCCGAAAAGACCCTGACCGAAGAGGAAAAGGCGCTGATCGAATCCCTCGGCGGTTTCGAGAAGCTGATGGAGACCCTGAAGAAGCGCCTCGAAGAGCAGAAGGAACGCCATCAGGGCGGCAACAAGTGGATCGGCACCGCCGGCACCTCGCCCTTCGGCGCCTATGGCTACAACCCGGAAGGGGTCCGCATCGGCCAGGACAAGAGCCGGCACCAGCGCGCCGTCAAAGTGTGGGACAAGCGCGAGTTCAAGAACCTGGACGACCAGGTCGAACTCGGCACCCGCAACATCAAGGTGGCCCTGCGGCGCCTGCGCAAATTCGCCCGCGAAGGGGCGGAGGTCGAGCTGGACATGCCCGGCACCATCCGCTCGACCGCCAACAATGCGGGCTATCTCGACCTCAAGATGCGGCCGGAGCGCCACAACAAGGTGAAGGTCCTGCTGTTCCTCGACATCGGCGGCTCGATGGACAGCTATATCCGGCTCTGCGAAGAATTGTTCTCGGCGGCGCGGAGCGAATTCAAGCACCTCGAATATTTCTACTTCCACAACTGCCTCTACGAAAAAGTGTGGAAGGACAATGCAAGGCGCTTCGACGACACGCTGCCGACCTGGCAGGTGCTGCACACCTACGCCCACGACTACAAGGTGATCTTCGTCGGTGACGCCTCGATGAGCCCCTATGAGATCGCCTATCCCGGCGGCTCGGTCGAGCATTGGAACGAGGAATCGGGCGAGGCCTGGATGCGCCGCACGCTCGACGTCTATCCCCATGCCGTCTGGCTCAACCCGATCCCCGAAAGGCATTGGGACCACACGTCGTCGATCGGCATGATGCGCCAGTTGATGGGTGGCCGCATGTTCCCGCTGACGCTGGGCGGGCTCGACGCGGCGGCACGCGAATTGAACCGCTGAGGGGTGGCGTGGGGCAAGTGCCGCTCTCCCGCCCTTGCACTTTCTGCTAGGGTCCGCTTCCCCGAAATTCGGAGAATCGGCATGTCCCGCATCGCTTCGCTGGCCCTCGCCGGCGCCCTCGCCCTGACGCCCCTCGCTGCCCGCGCCGACGCCAAAGTGGAAGGCCAGTGGCACCTCGACGTGTCGGCCACCATCGCCGCGGTGAAGGCGACCGGCAAGGTGCCGGATCAGGACCTGGCCAAGATGCAGACCGACCTCGCCCAGGTCGGCAACAGCTTCTCCCTCACCTTCGCCGGTGCCAAGCTGCGCGCGGCGACCGGACAGGACGTGATCAATTGCGACTGGTCCTGGGGCAAGGACGGCGAAGTCCTGCCCAGCAAGTGCCTGGACCAGGCGGGCAAGGCCAATGACATGGATCCCGCCCACGAAGCGATCCGCCTGGTCGGCAGCAATCTGCACTTGATCGACAAGGACGCCGGCCTCGCCCTGGTGTTCCGCCGGGGTTGATGCCGGAAAGCAGATAACGCCGATCTGGTGACATCTGCTAGAATGTCGGCTTCTCGCCGGAGGACAGCATGTCGCGTCTCGCCCTGATCGTCGCCGCCCTCGCCTTCGCCGGGCAGGCCGTGGCCGCCACGCCCGGCCCGCACGGGCGTTACGGCCTCGACGTCGAGGCAACCTATGCCAATCTCGAGGCGATCAAGGCCGGTTCGCCCAAGGCCAAGGAACTGTTGCAGCAGACCAAGGACCTGCTGGTCTTCGAGTTCCAGGCCGACCGGGTGACCTTCCTGGTGCACGACAATGCCGGCAAGGAACAGTCGACCGGGACCTGCCGCTGGCGCCTGCAGCAGGACGCCGTGACCCTGGACCAGTGCCAGGCCGGTGGCGGGCCCTTCGCCTTCGACGGCAAGATGACCTATGACGCCGGGGGCGACATCCTCTCGGTCCAGGGCAAGGGTGCCCCCGCCGCCGCGGTCTACCGCCCGAAATAAGCAGATCTGGCATCTTATTTGCTGCACTTGCGTTATGGACAGTGCGGCGCAAACCTGATGGGGGAGCGCCGGGCGGTCCCGTTTTCGCTTACCTGTCAGCCTGCGAGGTGTCCCGATGGCCTATTCGATCGTCCTGGACGGCACGAAATGGGTGTTCCCGGACCTTCGAGACCTGCTCGCAAAGGCCACCCCCCGGCGCTCCGGCGACGAGCTGGCGGGCATTGCGGCGAGCAGTGCCGTGCACCGAATTGCGGCACAGATGGCGCTTGCTTCAGCACCGCTTGCCGATTTTCTGACCGCCACCTTCGTTCCCTACGAGACGGACGAGGTCACCCGCCTGATCGTCGACGGCCATGACCGGGCGGCCTTTGCCCCCGTCGCCTCGCTCACGGTCGGCGAATTCCGCGAATGGCTGCTCTCGCCCCTGGCGACGCCGGCCGCCCTGGCGGCGCTCCGCCCCGGCCTGACGCCCGAAATGGTGGCCGCGGTCTCCAAGATCATGCGGCTCCAGGACCTGATCCTGGTCGCCGCCAAATGCAGCGTGGTGACCGCCTTCCGCAACACGATCGGCCTGCCCGGCCGGTTGGCCACGCGCCTGCAACCGAACCACCCGACCGACGACGGCCGCGGTATCGCCGCCTCGATCGTCGACGGCTTGCTGCTCGGCGCCGGCGATGCCGTGATCGGGGTCAATCCCGCGACCGACGGGGTGCAGGACTATTGCCGCGTCGTCGGCCTGCTCGACGACATCCGCCAGCGCCTGGGTGCCCCGGTGCAGAGCTGCTGCCTCGGCCATGTCACCACCGCGATCAAGGCGATCGAGAAAGGCGCGCCGGTCGACCTCGTGTTCCAGTCGATCGCCGGCTCCGAAGCGGCCAACGGCGGCTTCGGCGTCAATCTCGGCGTCCTGGCCGAGGCGCATGACGCCGCCCTCTCCCTCGGCCGCGGCACGGTGGGGCGGAACGTCATGTATTTCGAGACGGGGCAGGGTTCCGCCCTCTCCGCCAATGCCCATCACGGCGTCGACCAGCAGACGATGGAAGCCCGCGCCTACGCCGTCGCGCGCAAGTTCGAGCCTTTGCTGGTCAATACGGTGGTCGGCTTCATCGGCCCCGAATATCTCTACAACGGCAAGGAGATCACAAGGGCGGGGCTGGAGGATCACTTCTGCGGCAAGCTCCTGGGCCTGCCGATGGGGGTCGACGTCTGCTACACCAACCATTGCGACGCCGACCAGGACGACATGGACGGGCTTCTCCTCCTCCTCGTCCATGCCGGGGTGAATTTCGTCATCACCGTGCCCGGCGCCGACGACGTGATGCTGAACTACCAGAGTCTGTCCTATCACGACGCCCTCTGCGCCCGCGAGATCAGCGGCAAGCGCCGCGCCCCGGAATTCGAGGCCTGGGCGGCCGAAGCCGGCCTGACCGACCGCGCCGGCTTCCTGCGGCCGGAGGCGGAAGCACTGTCGCGCGGCAGCGGACTCGGCGCCATCGCCAGCCGGCTGGAGGCCGCGGAATGAGCGAGAGCAAGCTGCCGGCTCCCCTCACCCCGCCCTCCGCCCCGGTCGCGGAACTGCGCCGCTTCACCGCCGCCCGGGTGGCGCTGGGCCGGGCCGGCTCGGGCCTGCCGACCGAAGCCCATCTCCGCTTCACCCTCGACCACGCCAGGGCGCGCGATGCCGTCTGGTCCGCGGTCGACCGCGCCGCCCTGATCGAGGGGCTGGCGGCCCGCGGCCTCGCCGTCGACGGCGTCGCCTCCCAGGCCGGCGACCGCGCCACCTATGTCCGCCGGCCGGACCTCGGCCGCCTGCTGGCGCCGGAAGACGCCAAGCGCCTGGCGATGCGGCCGGCCGCGCGGATCGCCCTGGTGGTCGCCGATGGCTTGTCGGCCGCGGCGGTCGACACCAATGCCCTGGCGGTGGTCGACGCGCTGGTGCCGCTGCTGGCCGAACACGATCTTGCGATCGACCATGCCGTGGTGGTGGACCAGGGACGGGTCGCGATCGGCGATCCCATCGGGGAAGCCCTGGCGGCCGAGCTGGTGATCGTGCTGATCGGCGAGCGGCCGGGCCTGTCGGCGGCGGATTCGCTCGGCTGCTACCTGACCTTCCGAGCAAGGCCCGGGATGCTGGATTCCGGGCGGAACTGCGTTTCCAACATCAGGGACGGCGGCCTGCCGCCCCGGGAAGCCGCCTTCAAGATCGCCTGGCTGGCGCGCGAGGCGTTGCGCCGGGAACTGTCGGGCATCGACCTCAAGGAGGAATCCGCCGCCGAGCTGGCAGCCCGGACGGCGGAATCCCTGGCGATCAGGCCCTGAGGCTCAGCGCGCGGTCCAGCCGCCGTCGATCGAGACCGCGGTGCCGGTGATCGAGAGGGCGGCATCCGAGGCCAGGAACACGGCCAGCGCCGCGATATGCTCGACCTCGACGAAACGCTTGCTCGGCTGCGAGGCCAGGATGATCTCGCGCACCACCCGGTCCTCGGGCATGTTGTTCACCCGCGCCTGATCGGCGATCTGGGCTTCGACCAGGGGCGTGCGCACGAAGCCGGGGCAGATCGCGTTGCAGGTGATGTGGGTTTCCGCGACCTCGAGGGCGACCGTCTTGGTCATGCCGACGACGCCGTGCTTGGCCGCCACATAGGCCGACTTATAGGGCGAGGCGACCAACCCGTGGGCCGAAGCGACATTGATGATGCGGCCCCAGTTCCGCTTCTTCATGCCCGGCAGGGCGGCGCGGATGGCGTGGAAGTTGGACACCATGTTGATCGCCACGATCTGGTCGAACTTGGCGATCGGGAATTCGTCGATCGGGCTGACGAGCTGGATGCCGGCATTGTTCACCAGGATGTCGACCGAGCCGAGCTTGGCTTCGCAGTCGGCCACCATGCCGGCGATCTCTTCCGGCTTGGTCATGTCGGCGGCGGAATAGATCGCCTTCACGCCGAACTGGGATTCCAGGCCGGCACGTTCCTTCTCGATGTCTTCCGGCTTGCCGAAGCCGTTGATCATCACGTTGACGCCGGCCTCGGCCAGGCCGCGGGCGATCCCGAGGCCGATGCCGCTGGTCGAACCGGTGATGATGGCGTTGCGCCCTTTCAGCATGAATCGATCTCCTTCTATGCCGCAGGACAGCATGGCGCGCGATCGCGGCGGTTTCGAGACCTAATCGCGGAATACCCCGGCCAACAATTCGTCGAGACGGGCTGATTCCGCGACGTCCAGCGCGATCTCCAGGACCTCGATCCCGGGCCGGAGCGACGGTGCCAGGCGGGCGAAATCCTTGGCCGTGGTGACCGGCACCGCGTGCTGCGCCGCGGCCGCCGCCAGCACGTCGCGGATCTCGTCCGGCGTATAGGCGTGATGGTCGGCGAAGTCGCGTGTCGCCATCACCGCGGCGCCCACTTCGGTCAGGCTGCGATAGAATTTGGCCGGGCGGCCGATCCCCGCGAAGGCAAAGACACGGCGCCCGGCGAAACGCTCGCCGTCCAGCGGGCGCACGGCCGCGTGAAGCACAGGCAGGCCGCCCGGATCGGGCAGTGACGCCGCCCCCTCGCCCGCGATCACGACCGCATCGGCACGGGCCCGGGCATCCGCCCAGGGCTCGCGCAGAGGGCCGGCGGGGATCACCCGCCCGTTGCCGAGGCCGGCGCCGGCATCCAGCACCAGAAAGGACAGGCTCTTCCGCAGGGACGGGTTCTGGAAGCCGTCGTCCATCACGATGACATCGGCGTCCGAAGCCGCGATGGCGCGTGCGCCGGCGGCGCGGTCGCGGGCGATCCAGGCCGGTGCCGCCCGGGCAAGCAGCAGGGGCTCGTCCCCCACCACCTCGGCCCCCTGGCCGTCGACGCGGAGCGGGCCCGCGGCACTGCCGCCGTGCCCGCGCGACAGGAAAGCCGGGCGGTGACCGGCCGCGATCAAGCGGCGGGCGATTTCGATCGCGAAGGGCGTCTTGCCCGTGCCGCCGGCCGTGACATTGCCGACGCAGATCACCGGAATGCCGGGATCGAAGCCCGGCCCGCGGGCGAGGCGCCGCCGCGTGGCATGGGTCCAGAGCGCCGAGACGGGGGTGAGCAGCCTGGCCGGCCAGCCGCCGTCGCCGGGACCGGCCCAGAAGTCAGGCGCCTTCATGACGCCTGACTTCTGGGCGCCTGAGCCCCGCCAGCAGGGGATCGAGGGCGGCGACCACGCGGTCCAGCACGCCGTCGCCCGCCGCCGCCACCGCGGCGGCCGCAGCGGCCCGGCGCTCCACCTCGGCCGCGTCGCCGAGCAGTCGGTCGAGGGCGGCGGCCAGCGCCGCTTCGTCCTCGACCTGGAGGATGGCGTCGCTCTGCTGGAGCAGCGCCGTCACCTCGGCGAAATTATGCATGTGCCTGCCGGCCAGAAGGGCGCAGCCGAGCCGCGCCGCTTCGAGCGGATTCTGCCCGCCGTGGGGGATCAGGCTGCCGCCGATGAAGACGATACCCGACAGGCGGTAGAACAAGCCGAGTTCGCCCAGCGTATCGGCGACATAGACGTCGGTTTCCGGCCGGATCGCCTCGCCCGCGCGGCGCCGGGCGACGGTGAGGCCCTGGCCCGCCAGGGCCGCCGCGATGTCTTCGCCACGTTCGGGATGGCGCGGCACGATCATGGTGAGCAGGCCGGGATGGCGCGCCTTCAGGGCGGCATGAACGTGGCCGGCCGCCACTTCCTCGCCCTTGTGGGTCGAGGCGGCGAGCCAGCGCGGCCGTTCCCCCACCTCGGCCGCCAAGCGGGCGAGCGCCGCCGTGTCGGCGCCCAGCGCCGGGGCTTCCAGCTTCAGATTGCCGAGACAGCGCACATCGGCGGCGCCGAGGGCGCGGAACCGCTCCCCGTCCACGGCCGACTGCGCGAGGACGAAGGAAAATGCCGCCATCAGCGGCCCGATCAGGCGCGGCCGCTTCTGCCAGCCGGCGAAGCTCGCCTCCGACATGCGGCCGTTGACCAGGACCATGGGCACGCCGCGCTTGGCCGTGTCGAGCGCCAGGTTGGGCCACAGCTCGCTCTCGACCCAGACCGCCAGATCGGGCCGCCAATGGTCGAGGAAGCGGCGCACCGCCGCCGGATGGTCGACCGGCACGAACTGATGGAAGGCCCCCGCAGGCAGCCGGGTCGCCATCAGCGCGGCCGAGGTGACCGTGCCCGTGGTCAGCATCACGGCAACCCCGCGGTCGACCAGGCGGCGGATCAGGCCGAGCACCGATTGCGCCTCGCCGACGCTGGCGCCATGGATCCAGACCAGCGGCCCCGCCGGCCGGCCCCGCCCGGCGTGGCCGAGCCGTTCGGGCAGGCGTGCCGCATCCTCCTTGCCGCGCCGGCGCCGGCGCTCCAGCAGCGGGCGGACCAGCGGCGTCGCCGCATAGGTGAGCAGGCGGTAGAGGCCGGGCGTCATCATCGCCGCCTCCCGCGGCCGGGCTCTTCCGGCTCGATCGGGGTCCGGCCCATGCGGCGGTCGGCCTCTGCGGTCAGGTCGTTTAAAGTGGTTTCGAGGCGGAGCCGCCAAGCCTCGAAGCCCGCCTCGTCCAGGTCGGGCGGCACCACCATGGGCTCGCCGACCAGATAGAGGCCGTGGTTGAAGGGGGTGGAGAGCAGGAAACGGTCCCAGCTCTTCAGAAAGGGGCCGCGGCGGGTCGAACAGGTGATCGGCACGATCGGCACACCGGTCGCCGAAGCCGCCGCCACCGCGCCGCCCTGGGCGCGCATGCGTGGCCCGCTCGGCCCGTCCGGGGTGAAGACAGCGATGCCCTTGGCCGCCACGACGTCGAGCAATTCGCGCATCGCCGCGACGCCGCCCCGCTTGGTCGAGCCGCGCACGGTCGACATGCCCAGATTCTCGATCGAGCGGGCAATCACCTCGCCGTCGCGATGGGTCGAGATCAGCACGTGGAAGCCCCGCAGGCGGCGCCAGCGAACCCGCGCCATCAAGAGCAACCGGCCGTGCCAGAAGCACACCACCAGGGGCTTCTGATTCTTCCAGGCGTCGAGCAGCAGGGCGAGACCCGGCCCGTCCTCCTCCATCCGGCTGGTCGCGCGGACAAAGCGGATATAGAGCCCAACGAGCCGCGGCAGCAGCCACTGCACGACGCCCGACTTGGCCAGCCGCTTGCCCAGCGGCACCTTCTTATTGCGCTTCGGCCTGGGCATAGAGCCGTGCATAGAGGCCACCCCGGGCCAGCAGTTCCTCGTGGGTGCCGCCTTCGACGATGCGGCCGCCTTCGACCACATAGATGCAGTCGGCATCGACGATGGTGGACAGGCGGTGCGCGATCACCAGGGTGGTGCGGCCCTTCATCAGGGTGCGCAGGGTCGACTGGATCGCCCGTTCGGACTCCGTGTCGAGAGCCGAGGTCGCCTCGTCCAGGAGCAGGATCTTGGCATCGCGCAGGAAGGCGCGGGCGATGCAGATGCGCTGGCGCTGCCCGCCGGAGAGTTTTACGCCGGATTCGCCGACCACGGTCTCGAAGCCCTGGGGCAGGCCGTTGATGAAGTCGAAGGCCGCCGCCGCCTTGGCCGCCGCCTCGACCTCGGCACGGGTCGCCCCCGGCCGGCCATAGCCGATGTTGGCCGCCACCGTGTCGTCGAACAGCGTCGCCTCCTGGGCGACCAGCGCCATGTTGCGGCGGAGCGAGACCATGGTGACGTCGCGGATGTCGGTGCCGTCGATCCGGATGGCGCCGCCCGCGGGGTCGTAGAAGCGCGGGATCAGGTTGATCGTGGTCGACTTGCCGCCCCCCGAGGGGCCTACGAGCGCGACCGTCTTGCCCGCCGGCACGGTGAAGGTGACACCCTTCAGGGCGGCCGTGCCGTCGTTATAGGTGAAATAGACGTCGTCGAAGGCGATCTCGCCGCGCTCGACCGCCAGGTCCTTCGCGTCCGGTGCATCGACCACCCGGGGCTTCACGTCCAGCATGGCGAAGACGCGCTCGGCCGCGGCCAAGCCTTCCTGCCAGGTGTTGTTCAGGGTCGAGAGGCTGCGCAACGGCTGATAGGCCATGATCATGGCGGCGATGAAACTGGTGAAGGCGCCGAAGCTCATCTCCGAGGTCTGCGCCTGCGACCCGGCATAGAGGATGATCCCGGCGATGGCGGCAGCCCCGACCGCGTCGTTGATCGGCACGGTGGCCGACTTGGTGCGCACGCCGCGCATCAGATGGCCCAGGCGGCGCTCGACCGAGGCGGTCACGGTGGCCACCTCGTCCGCCTCGCGGCCATAGGCCTTGACCAGGCGGGTACCGTCGAAACGCTCGGTCAGCAGGGAGGACAGGGTGCCGGTCTCGGCCTGGGCCTTGGTCGAGACCCGGCGGGTCTTCCGCCCGGCCTTGCGCATGACCAGCATGGCGATCGGAAAGCCGACCGAGGCCAGGATGGCGAGGCGCCAGTTCTGGTAATACATGACGCCGATCAGCATGACGACCGAGACGCTGTCGCGCAGCAGGCCGACGATCCCCTTCGACACCGCATCGGAGAGCAGGCCGGCGTCATAGAGGAAGGCCGAGAGCAGGCGGCCCGAATGGATGTCGTGGATCCAGGCCAGATCGGCGCGCATGAAGCGCTCGAACAGGCGGAGCTGGGTGTCGGCCACGATGCGCTGCCCGACATAGGACATCTGCACGCTCTGGATATAGTCGGCGATGGACTTGATGATCGCCGAGATGACCACCGCCGCCGGCACCACATAGAGCGCGGTCGGGTCGCGCTTCACGAAGATGTCGTTGATCGCGGGATCGAGCAGATAGGCGAGCGCCGCCGTCATGGCGGCGACGATCGCCATCATGATGCCGGCCAGCACGAGACGCCGGGCATGGGGCTTCACGGCGCTCGCGAGCAGCCGCTTGATGATGGAGGATGCGGCCTTGTCGGCGCCGATCGATGAGGCGGAGGTCGTGGTCAACTCGTAACTCGCATTCGGGCGCCGGACCCTAGCACGGTTGCGCCGACGGGCAAAACCGCCTTGGGGCGGCGTCCGGCGCAAGGCTAGAGTGGCGGCCATGGACAAGATTCTGGTCAGTGCCTGCCTGATGGGCGAGTCGGTCCGCCATGACGGCGGGCACCGCGGCTTGCGGCACCCTGCCCTCGAAATCTGGCGGGATCAGGGCCGGCTGGTCGTCCTCTGCCCGGAGGTCGCGGGCGGAATGCCGGTGCCACGCCCGCCGGCCGAGATTACGCCCGGCGGCGACGGCGGCGCCGTGCTGGCAGGGCGCGCCCGCGTCGTCGAAGCCGGCGGGCGCGACGTCACCGACGCCTTCCGCCTCGGCGCCGAAGCGGCACTCGACCTTGCGCGGGCGGAGGGCTGCCGCTTCGCCCTGCTGAAGCAGGGCAGCCCGTCCTGCGGCAGCGGCTTGATCCACGACGGCCGTTTCGCCGGCACCCTGCGCCTCGGCGACGGGGTCACCGCCGCCCTGCTGCGTGCCGCCGGCATCGCCGTCTTCGGCGAAGAACGGATCGATGAGCTGGCCGCAGCCCTGGCCCGCGAAGCCTGACGGCGCCTTGCCGGGGCCTGCCGCCGCCGCTATATGGAGGCGGCCAGGAAAAGAGGATCCATTGCTGAAGCGCAAGACGTTCAAGCGCCGCGCCCGCAAGGCGGGGGACAAGTTTCGCCGCGCGCGCGGCAACGGCTCCAGCCCCTGGCAGCGTTTCCTCGCCTGGTGCGAGGTGCTTTTCGTCGATCACGGCATCTTCCGCCTGCTGTTCTGGAACAAGCGCCGGGTTTCGCCCTCCATGTGGCGCGGCGCCCAGCCGACCTCCTGGCAGGTGCGCGGCCTGGCGCGCCAGGGCGTCAAGACGATCGTCAACCTGCGCGGCAAGCGCGACTGCGCCACCTATCTGTTCGAGCAGCGGGCAGCCCGGGAATCGGGCATCGCCCTGATCGACTTCGTCGCCACCTCGCGCGAGCCGCCGTCGCGCGCCACGCTGCACGCGGCGAAGCGCCTGTTCGAGACGATCCGCTACCCCGCCCTGATGCACTGCAAGTCGGGCGCGGACCGGGCCGGCATCATGTCCGCCCTCTATCTCTTCCTGCACGAAGGCCGCCCGGTCGAGGAGGCGAAGCGCCAGCTCTCGCTCAAATACGGCCATGTCCGCCAGGGCAAGACCGGCGTGCTGGACCGTTTCTTCGATGCCTATATCGAGGCGCGCGATGCCACCGGCATCGATTTCTGGACCTGGGTCGACACGGTCTACGATCCCGTCGCCATGAAGCGCGACTTCCACGCCGGCTTGATCGGCAATCTCATCGTCGACCGGATCCTGGGCCGGGAGTGAGGGCGGCGGCCACCCCCGCCAGCTTGTCCGGATTGACCATCATCAGCACCTGGGCGACGCAGTCGTCGCGGACCACCGGCACCAGGGCGAACCAGATGGCACCGTCGACCGTGGCCGCCAGGCCTGGATCGCCGTTCAGGACGAGGCGGGTGAAGCGCACCTCGCCCGTCACTTTGCGCGCGATCCCGGCGAAGAAGCGCAGGATCCGGTCGGCCCCGAAGATCGGGTTCAAGGCCGCCTTGCGCTTGCCGCCGCCGTCGGAATAGAGCACCGCCTCCGGGCCGAGCGTCGCCAGCAGGGCAGCGCCGTCCTGGCGCATCAGGGCATCGATGAAACGCCCGGCGACCGCATCGCGTGCCGCCTTGGGGGCATGGATCTCGGGACGCGCCGCCTTGAGCCGGGCGCGGCCGCGGCTGACCAGTTGGCGCACCGCCGCCTCGCTCTTGCCCAGGATGGCGGCGACCGCCCCGTGATCGTGGCCGAAGGCGTCGTGCAGCAGGAAGGCGGCCCGTTCGGCCGGCGGCAGGGCCTCCATCACCATGAGGAAGGCGAGCGAGAGATCGTCCGCCAGTTCGATGCGGGCAGCCGCCAGGCCGTCGTCCCCCGCCTCGTCCAGCAACGGCTCGGGCAGCCAGGGGCCGACATAGGCGGTGCGCTTGCGGCTGCGCAGGTGATCGATGGCGAGGCGGGTCAGCGCCGTCGTCGCCCAGGCGGCGACATTGCGGATCTCGCCCGCCGCCCCGGCGGCGTGGAAGCGGAGATAAGTCTCCTGCACCAGGTCCTCCGCCTCGGCCATGACCCCGGTCATGCGATAGGCGAGCCGGGTCAGGCGGCCCCGCTCAGCCTCGAAGGCGGCGGCATTCATAGCCGCCTCCGGATCGCGACGACAGCGAGCAGCAGGCAGAGCAGGGTCGGGCCATGCACGGGGCCGATGTCGGCCAGCGCCCGTCCCGGCGAGCAGCGCCCGGCAAAGGCATCGGTGACATGGACGAGACTATGCAGGCCGTGGAAAGCCGCCGCGACCAGGGAAGCCCCCGGCGCCAGCAAGGCCCAGCGGGCCGCCAGGCCGAGGCCGAGGCCGCTGGCCAGATAGGCGCCGCCGATGTCGCCGATGAAATGGCGGTTGGGCGGCCCGGTATCGATCACGCCCGGAATCGCCAGATACCAGTCGGCCGGGGCCGCCAGCATGAACAGCCCGTTGGCGGCGAAGCCGAGGCCCAGCACCAGGGCCGCGGTGCGCCACCAGGGCGGCAGGAAATAAGTGTCTCGGGTCATCGTCCGTCCCTCCACTGCCCTGACGACGACGGGAGGGACGGGATTGTGACATCTCCGGCGCGGTCACGCCACGCGGCGGCGCGCCTCGCGGTCGAGGGCGAAATCGACCGCCGCCCTGGCATGGAGGGCCGTCGAATCGAAGCCGGGGCACGGCAGGGCATCGGGGTCGAGCAGCAGGCAGATCTCGGTACAGCCGAGGACCACCGAATCCGCCCCCGCCGCAATGCCGCGCGCCACGATCTCGAGGAGTGCTGCCCGCGACTCGTCGCGGATCACGCCGCGGCAGAGCTCGTCGAAAATGACCGAATGCACCGTGCCGCGATCGGCTGCTTCCGGCACAAGGACTTCGATCCCGTGCAGCGCCCGCATCCGCTCGGCATAGAAACCGTGTTCCATCGTGTAGCGGGTCGCCAGCAGCAGGGGCCGCGTGCGGCCGGCGGCGGCGAGCGCCTTGCCGGTCTCGTCGATGATGTCGATCAGCGGCACGGCGACCGCGCCGGCCACGGCATCGGCGACCAGATGCATGGTGTTGGTGCAGATCAGCACGCAGTCCGCCCCGGCCTGCTCGAGCCCCGCGGCGGCACGGCCCAGCAGACGGCCCGCCTCGTCCCAGGCGTCGGCCTTCTGCAGCTTGACGACACTGTCGAAATCGACCGAATGGAGCAGGATCTCGGCCGAATGCAGGCCGCCCAGGCGCGCCCGCATCGCCTCGTTGATCTGGCGGTAGTAGACCGCCGTGCTCTCCCAGCTCATGCCGCCGATCAGGCCGATCGTCTTCATCGCATCGCTCCGTTCCATCCAGTGGCGCCCATCATGGCGCGGCATCGGCAGGAAGGGGGCGCAAATCACGGGACAATTTCCCGCAGCCGTGCAAAATTTTCCCACGTCTTGATCCAATGGCGCGAAGAATTCCCATGCTCGACGATCGCGACGCCAGGATCCTGGCCCTGCTCCAGGCCGACGCCGACCAGCCGATTTCGGCGATCGCCGAGGCCGTGCATCTCTCCACCTCCGCCTGTGCCCGGCGCATCGCCCGGCTCCGCGAGGAAGGCTATATCGAGAGACAGGTGGCGCTGCTGAACCGGCGCAAGATGAAGGTGCCGACCACCGTCTTCGTGGTGATCAAGACCGCGCATCATTCGGCCGACTGGGTGGAGAGCTTCCGCCGCGCCGTGGCCGACATCCCGGAAATCGTCGAGGTTCACCGCCTGACCGGCAATTTCGACTACATCCTGAAGATCGTGCTGCCCGACGTCGAACATTACGACGTCGTCTACAAGCGCTTGGTCGGGCGGATCGAGTTGTTCGACGTTTCCGCCTATATCTCGATGGAGACGGTGAAACAGGGCAGCGCCGTGCCCACAACCTATGCCTGACCGCCGATCAGGGTTTGGGCGACGTCGGGCGGCGGGTTGAATTCGGTCAGCTTTTCGAGCAGGCGGGCGTGCAGTTCCGGCCCGGCCGAGACGACGTTGCGATGGCGCGTGCCGGAGCGGTTGTAGAGGAAACCTTCGCCCATATGGGTGGTCGCCAATCCGCCCGCCTCGGCCACCAGGAGGTCGGCAGCGGCGAGGTCCCAGTCGCTCTTGCCGGTCAGGCTGACCGAGCCGTCATGGGTGCCGGCGGCGACCTGGGCCAGGGCATAGGCGATCGAATTGCCGGTCGCGATGTCGATCGGCGGCCACGGCGTCGGCCAGAATTTGGAGCGGAACATGTCGGCCGAGCCGATCAGCCGCGCCCCTTCGATCACGCCCCGCGGAGAGACGCGGATCGGGGCGCCGTTCAGCCGGGCACCGGCGCCGAGCTGCGCCGTGAAGAGTTCCCGTGTCACCGGATTCAGGATGACGCCGGCCCGGGGCCGCCCCTCCTGCACCACGGCGAGGGAGACGGAATAGAACGGGCGGCCCTTGATGAAGGCCCTGGTGCCGTCGATCGGGTCGACCACGAAGATGCGCCGCGTGGCGAGCCTGGCCGGATCGTCCGCCGTCTCTTCCGAAAGCCAGCCGTAATCGGACCGGGCCGCCATCAGCATGGCCTTCAGATGGGCGTCGACCGCGAGGTCGGCCTCGGTCACCGGACCCTGGTTGTCCGGCTTCTCCCAGGCGCGGAAACCCTTCGCCTGCCAGTCCAGGGCCATTGCGCCGGCGGATTCCGCCGCCGCCGCCAGAAGCTCGAGATCGCGCCTGTCGTCGCTCATGCGCCGGCGATGGTCATGCCCTCGACCCGCAGGGTGGGCGCATTGGTGCCGTAGCGGAAGACGAGGTCGTTCGCCGGCGTCAGGTTCAGGAACATGTCCTTCAGATTGCCGGCGATGGTGATCTCGCTGACCGGATAGGCGAGCTCGCCCTTCTCGATCCAGAAGCCGGCGGCACCCCGGCTGTAGTCGCCGGTGATGCCGTTGACGCCGGAGCCGATCAATTCCGTGACATAGAAGCCCGAATCGATGTCGGCCATCAACTCGGCCGGGCCGAGGCTGCCCGGTTCGAGATGGACATTGGCGGCCGAGGGGCTGGGCGGGCCCGAAGTGCCGCGGCTGGCATGACCGGTCGTGGTCAGGCCGAGCTGGCGGGCCGAGGCGCTGTCGAGCAGCCAGGTGGTGAGCCGGCCCTGGTCGATCAGCTTCCGGGTGGCACCGGCGACGCCTTCGCCGTCGAAGGGACGCGAGCGGAGACCCCGCTTGCGGAAGGGATCGTCGACGATGGTGATGTCCGCGCCGAAGATCTGCTCGCCCATGCGGTCCTTCAGGAAGGAGGTGCCGCGGGCGATGGCGGCACCATTGATGGCGCCCAGCAGGTGGCCGACCAGGGAGGACGAGATGCGCGGGTCGAAGACCACGGGCACCTTGGCCGTCTTGGCCTTGCGCGGCCCGAGGCGGCGCACCGCCTTCTCGCCCGCCCGCCGCCCGATGGTGGCGGCGTCTTCGAGATCGCTCGAGAAGCGCGCGGCGGCATGGTCGTAGTCGCGTTCCATGCCGGTGCCCGTGCCGGCCAGGACCGAGACGGAGACACTGCTCATCGAATTGCTGTATTCGCCGGCAAAGCCGCCCGAGGTGGCGAGGCCGATCCGGTTGGCGCCCCAGCTGGCACCCGCCCCTTCGGAATTGGTCACGCCGGGCACGGCGAGCGCTGCCGCCTCGGCCGCGGCGGCACGGTCGAACAGCACCTGGGGATCGGGCTCACCCGCTTCGGCGAGGTCGAGATCGGGCGGATGGCGTTCCAGGAGCGCCGGATCGGCGAGGCCGGCGAAACGATCGGGCGGCGCCACCCGCGCCATGCCCAGCGCCCGTTCGACCAGGCGGTCGAGGGCGGCCGAATCGATCTCGCTCGACGAGACGGTGGCCTGGGACTGGCCGACGAAGACGCGAATCCCGATGTCCCGCGTCTCCGACCGCTCGAGCTCCTCGAGCTTGCCGAGGCGCCAGGAGGCGCCCAGGGAAATCGCTTCGAAATACAGGGCGTCCGCGGCATCGGCACCGGCGCGGCGCGCCCTGGTCAGCAAATCGTCCAACAACGCGAGTGGTTCGGCCATTCTCTCTACCCGACAGGCATGCGTGCGCATCCTATAGGGACGGAAGGGCCGGCGTCACATGTTTTGGTCAACCGTGGCGGACCAGGCGCGGCCGGTCATGCCGGCTGCGCGGCAGACGGGCGTCGGCCCGCTCGCCCGCGGCGAGATAGAGCAGGCGTTTCAGCTCCTGCCGGCCACGGGTGACATTGTCCAGGATGAGGCCGGTCATCAGCGACAGCACCGAGAGCACCATGACGCCGACCGAGACGATCAGGGTCGGGAAGCGCGGCACCAGGCCGGTCTCGACATAGTCGATCATGACGGGGATGAAGAAGGCGACCGCCAGCAGGGCGAAGAAGCCGGCGAAACCGCCGAACAGGGCGAGCGGCTTTTCCAGCATGAGCAGGCGCAGGATCAGCTTCAGGATGCGGAAGCCGTCGCGATAGGTGCTGAGCTTCGACTGGGTACCTTCGACCCGGGCCGAATAGCGCGTCGGCATCTCGGCCGTGGCGAGGCGGAGTTCGAGCGTGTGGACCGTGATCTCGGTCTCGATCTCGAAACCGCCGGAGAGCGAGGGGAAGGCCTTCACGAAACGGCGCGAGAAGATGCGGTAGCCCGTCAGCATGTCGGTGAAGGTGCGGCCGAACAGCTTGGTCACCAGGGTGGTGAGCAGCCAGTTGCCGAAGCGATGGCCGCGGCGGTAGGCCTCGGGATCGTCGTCGACGCGGGTGCCGACCACCATGTCCAGATTCTCGTCGACCAGGCGGCGCACCAGGGCGGGGGCGGCACCGGCATCGTAAGTCCCATCGCCGTCGACCATGATGTAGATGTCGGCCTCGACGTCGGCGAACATGCGGCGCACCACGTTGCCCTTGCCGCGGTGGGTGACCTGGCGGACCACGGCGCCGGCGGCCCGCGCCACCGCCATTGTGTCGTCGGTCGACATGTTGTCGTAGACATAGACCGTGGCGCCCGGCAGCACGGCGTGGAAACTCTTCACCACCTGACCGATGGCGGCTGCCTCGTTCAGGCAGGGGATGATCACGGCGATCTCGCGCCCCTCACCGGCATTCAGGTCCATCGTCTCGTCCTCGGCTGCGGGGCCTCAGCCCTCGAGATCACATAACGCGAATCGGCCCCAGTTCGTTCCCGCCGGCTCGAAGCGATGGCGAACAGGCCGGCAAGCGCCGATCGAAAGACCCGGCGAGAAGGTGGCGAGTGCCGACGCCACCCTTTCGCGCTCGGTCGGATCGAACAGGATCAGGCGCGCCGGCCCGGCCTCGGCCAGGGCCCGGCGGATCTCGGCGGCATAGCCCGCCTTCTGTTCCGCCGGATCGATCCAGAAACCGTCGAAACGGAGAAAGCGCACACCTTCCGGAAAGGACGGGATCAGGAAGGCGGACGGGGTCAGCCCGGCCATCAGGACGACCGCCCGCTCCGGCTCGGCGATCGGCGGTGCCTCGACCCCGGCCAGGTCGGGGCCGAAGGGAACCCGCTCCGTCTCCGGCATGCGGGTGGTCACCAGAAGCACGGCCAGCATCAGAACGCCCGCGCCGAGCGCGGCGCGCCGCGCCGCCACCAGATGGGCGAGTGCCGCCGCCGCCAGCAGCGGTCCGAGCAGGGCGAAGCCCAGGGCATAGCGATAGATGGCGAAGAGCAGCGACCAGGGCACCAGCGTCGCCACCGTCACCAGGGCGAGCGTCGCCGCCGGCCCCCGCGGCAACCGGCCAAGCAGGCGCAGCCCCAGCAGGACCAGCGCGCCGCCATAGGCGAGCGGCAGGCGGAGATCGGTGAACACCGCCTCGGACGAAATGTGGTCGACCAGCCCGGCCAGGAAGGGCAATTGCACCCGGGGCCACGGCACCCCCTGGGTGAAGCCCGGATCGGCGAAGCGAAGCGGGGGCACATAGGGCGAGGCGAAAATGTCGTTGTAATAGGGCATCAGCGGATTGCCGAAGTCGGCAGCGAGCAGCGCCATCCAGAAGCCGCCGGTCAATGCCGTGCCGCCGATGCCGGCCGCCGCGAAGCCGAGGAAGTGGCGAAGCCCGCCGCGCCGGAACGCCCCGGCCGCGACCGTGAGGGTGAGGCCGACGACGAAGGGCGCCAGCACCGGCTTCAGCCCGAAGCCCGCGCCGGCCAGCAACCCGGCCGCGAGCGGCGAACCGCCGAGCAGGGCGGCGATCGACCCGAGCACGAAGAGGGAGAGGATATTGTCCCCCGCCGTCGCCCCGATCAGGCCGATGTTCATGGCAGCAGAGATACCGCCGAGCGCCAGCAGGGCCGCCCCGCTGCGCGGCAGCGCCGGCAGCACCCGGCGCCCGATCGCATAGAGCGGCAAGGCGTTGAGCCCCTGCACCAGGCCGAGGCCGACCGAACCCGCGAGCGGGCCGAAGGCGGTCACGGCCAGATAGAAGGGCAGGTCGACCAGCGGATTGTGGAAGCTCGGCCCCATGAAGGCGGGCAGCACGTCGAAGCCGAGCCTGCCGTGCAGCAGGGCATAGGGCACGTACCAATGATAATTGCGGAGGTCCCAGCCGCCGTCCTGGCCGAGCCAAGCCGCCGCCGCCCCGCTGCCCAGAATGCCGAGGGCGAGCAGCAACACGGCCGCGGCACGATCGAGCGTTTCGGCCGAAGAGGTCCGCGATGCGGGATTCATGGACGAAACACTCCGTAACCTCCGGCCGACTACCGGCGAATTATCTCATGAGGCCGGAAAATCCGCGCCTCCGTCGACGAAGAAGAACGCTGTCGCGACGACCGATGCAACCTACGTCTGGATGATCCAGGGGGAAGACATGAACAAGACCGGTTTCACTCTCGCCGCCGCCGCGGCCACCCTTTTCTCGGCCGGTGCCTTGATGCTGGCGCCGGTCGCCGCCTCGGCCGCCGACAGCGTGCATTGCGTCGGCGGCAATGCCTGCAAGGGCCAGAGCGCCTGCAAGTCGGGCAATCACGAATGCAAGGGCCTGAACGCCTGCAAGGGCCAGGGTTTCGTCATGACCCCGGACAAGGCGTCCTGCGAAGCGGCGGGCGGCCACGTCGGCTGATCGGCTGCGGATTTCGGGGCCGGCTGCGGCCGGCCCCCCACTTCGAAGGGGTACCATGATCCAGGGTTTCGGCCTCGGCCTTCGCACCGAGCATTACCGCGATCTCGACCAGGACGGGGTTGCCGTCGACTGGCTCGAAATCATTTCCGAGAATTTCATGGTCGACGGCGGCCGCCCGCTCGACTGGCTGGACCGGATGCGGGCGCGCTATCCGATGGTGATGCATGGCGTCTCGCTGTCGATCGGCGGCACCGATCCGTTGGACGAGACCTATCTCGACCGCCTGGCCGCCCTGGCCGAACGGGTGGAACCCGGCTGGATCTCCGACCACCTGTGCTGGACCGGGGCCGGCGGCATCAACCTCCACGACCTGCTGCCCCTGCCCTATACCGAAGAAGCGCTGGCCCATGTCGCCGCGCGCATCGGCCGGGTGCAGGACAAGCTGCGTCGCCCCCTGGTGATCGAGAATGTCTCGAGTTACATCAGCTACCGCGTCTCCGACCTCTCAGAAGCGCAGTTCCTGGCCGAACTGGTCGCCCGCAGCGGCTGCGAGCTGCTGCTCGACGTGAACAACGTCTATGTCAGCGCCTTCAACCACGGTTTCGACGCGCTCGCCTTCTTCGACACGCTGCCGCGCCGGGCGATCCGCCAGATCCATATGGCCGGACACAGCCACAACGGCAGCCACATCATCGACACCCACGACGCCCCGATCGCCGAAGATGTCTTCGCCCTCTATGCCGAGGCGCTGCGCCGCTTCGGCCCGGTGCCGACGATGATCGAGCGCGACGCCAATATCCCGCCGCTGGCCGAGCTCCTGACCGAGCTGGACCGGCTGCGTGCCACTGCCGAAATGGGGCTCGCCGCATGATCACCCTCGCCCAATTGCAGGACACCGTCGCGCGCGATCTCCTGGGCTCCCCCGGCCTGATCGAGCCCCTGATCCACGACGGGCCGCGGGCGGAAAAGACCGTGCTGGCCGACGCCTATCGCTATGCCTATGGCGCCCGCCTGGTCGAAGTCCTGGGCAACGATTTTCCGGCCACGGCTGCCCTGCTCGGCCCCGAGGGTTTCGAGGCGGCTGCGCGGGGTTACATCGCCCGCCACCCCTCGCGGCACTATTCGATCCGCTGGGCCGGGCGCGCCTTGGCCGCCGACCTGGCGGCGCAAGGCCTCGCCACGGCAGCCGATCTCGCCGCCTTCGAATGGGCCCTCGGCCTCGCCTTCGATGCCGCCGATCCCGGCACCGCCGCGGTCGAGACCCTGGCCGGCCTGGCGCCCGAGCAATGGGAGGGGTTGCGCCTCCTGCCCCATCCGAGCCTTCAGCGCCTCGACCTCGGCCATGCGGCGCATCTCGCCTGGGCCGGCTTCGATGCGACGGGTACCGTCGAGGCCCCTGCGGCCTTGGACGCGATCCTGCCCCTCGCGGTCTGGCGCGCCGGGCTCGACGTGCAATATCGCCCGCTGCAGCCGGACGAGGCGTGCCTGCTCGACGCCATGGCGGCGGGCACGCCCCTCGGCGCGGCGCTGGGCGAGACCGATCCTGCCCAGGCGGTCACCTTTCTGGCCGGCTGGTGTGCCGGCGGCCTGGTGGCGGCGCTGCTCTTCGACTGAGCGTTCAGGCCAAGCCTTCGGGCTTCGGACCGCCGGTCGCCCAGTCCAGCATCTCGACCGTGTGGAACACGGGCAGCGCGCCATGGCCGGCGATCTGCGTGAGGCAGCCGATGTTGCCGGCGACCACGACGCCCGCCCCGGTCGCCGCCAGGGCCGCCGCCTTGTCGCGGCCGAGGGGGGCGGACAGCTCCGGCTGGAGCATGTTGTAGGTCCCGGCCGAACCGCAGCAGAGATGGGCGTCCTTCGCCTCCCGCACGGTGAAGCCGGCCTTGGCGAGCAGGCGTTTCGGCGCCGAGACGCGCTGGCCGTGGCGAAGCGAGCAGGCGTCGTGATAGGCGATCGGCCGCCCGGCCGCGGCGCCCGTGGGGGCGAGCTCGACGCCGTCCAGCACCTCGGTCACGTCGCGCGCCAGCGCCGCGATCCGCGCCGCCGCCGCGGCCCGGACCGGATCGCCCTGCAAGAGGTGGCCGTAATCCTTGATCGTGGTGCCGCAGCCCGACGCGGTGACGATGACGGCGTCGAGCCCGTCCAGATGGGGCGCCAGGGCATCGACCAACAGCGCCGCCATGGCCCTGCCCTGCGCCTCCTTACCCATGTGCAACGGCAGCGCGCCGCAGCAGCCGGCGGAAGGCGGCACCACGACCTCGACGCCATGGCGGGTGAGCAGGCGGACGGCGGCGGCATCGACCGAAGGCCGCAGCACCGGCTGGACGCAACCGATGACCAGGGCCACGCGGGCCTTGCGCAGCCCTTCGGCGGCATGGACCTGGCCCGGCTTCACCAGGGTCGGCCCCGGCAGCCTGGCCGGCACCAGGGCGCCCAGGGCACCGAGCCGGCCCGGCAGGCGGCGCACGATCGGCCCGAACAGGAAGCCGGCCAGCAGGCTGGCGCGGAAGCGCCGCCGCCCGGGCAGGGCCAGGGCGATGGCGGCCCGGATCAGGCGGTCGAACAGGCTGCGCGGCGCCGTCGCCTCGACATGGGCCTTGCCGTATTCCACGAGATGGGCGTAGTCGACGCCCGAGGGGCAGGTCGACATGCAGTTGAGACAGCCGAGGCAGCGGTCGAGATGGTCGCGCACCACCTCGTCGGCCGGGCGGTCCGCCTCGAACATCTCCTTCATCAGGTAGATCCGGCCGCGCGGCCCGTCCAGTTCGTCCCCGGTCAGGAGATAGGTCGGGCAGGTCGCGGTGCAGAAGCCGCAATGCACGCATTTCCGCAGGATCTGGTCGATCTCGGCCAGTGTCGGGTCGGCGGCCAGGCGTTCCGGGGCGAAGTCGGTCCGCATGCGCTCAGCCGAGCTTGCCGGGATTGAGGATGCGGGCGGGATCGAAGGCGGCCCGAACCCGTTCCTCGATCGCGGCGCGGGCCGGATCGGCCGGCTCGAAGACGGGCACGCGGGCGCGGAGATCGGCATCGGCGCGGATCAGCGTGGCGCTGCCCCCCGCCGCCTTGGCCGCCGGCCGGATCACCGATGCCCCGGCATCGCCGCCCGCCGGTGCGGCGAGCCAGAGCCGGCCGCCCGCCCAATCGGCGAACCAGCGAAGCCCGGGCAGGCGCGCGGCCAGATCCTGCGCCAAGGCGCAGCCCGACGCCGGCGGCACGAACAGGCGCCACAACGGCCGCTCGCCCTCCGGCAGCAGGCCGGTGATGTCGCGGATCGCGGACCAGGTCTCGTCCGACGCCGCCCCTTCGATCGCCTCGACCGCCGCGGCCCCGCCGACCAGGTCCTGGAGATCGGCCAGGCGTTCCTCGAGCGCCGTCGCCGGCCCGTCGAAACGGACCAGCAGGGCCGAGCCGGCCAGGGGATGGCGCGCCCGCACCGCGACATCGGCCGGCAGATAGGCGATGGCGAGCGCCTCCAGCGGGCTGCCGGCGATCCGCTGCATGAGCTTGCCGGCGGCGGCGGGACCCAGATCGAGCAGGGCCGCCGTCACCGTGGCCGGCGCCGTGCCCGCGACGCGGAGCGTGAGGCGCGCCATCACCGCCAGCGTGCCGAAGGAACCGGCCAGCAGCTTGGGCAGGTCGTAACCCGTGACATTCTTCACCACGCGCCCGCCGGCCTTGAAGATCTCGCCCCGCCCGGTCACCGCCTCGACCCCCAGCAAATGATCGCGCGCAGCGCCTGCCCGCGGCCGTGCGGGACCGGAGAGATTGGCCGCGACGGCACCGCCGATGGTGCCCAGGCCCGCCGCCTCGCCATAGAGCGGGCCGAGGTCGGGTGGATCGAAGGCCAGGCACTGGCCGTTCCGGGCCAGTGCCGCCTGCACGGTGGCGAGCGGCGTGGCGGCGCCGAGCGTGATCACCTGTTCCGCCGGCTCGTAGGACTGGATCCCGGAAAAGGCGGAAAGCTCCAGCACCGCCTCGGCGGTGACGGGATGGCCGAAGCCCGCCTTGGTGCCCCCACCGACGACATGCAGGCGACGTGCCGCCGCAGCCGCTTCGGCGACGGCGGCGGCCAGATCCTCGATCGTGGTCGGGCGCAGGCGTTCCATCAGAACCTCGGCAGTTCGGGAAAGCGGAGCTTGCCGCCGGAGACATGCATCCGGCCGAGCTCGGCGCAGGCGTGGAGGACAGGAAAGACCTTGCCGGGATTGAGCAGGCCGGCCGGATCGAAGGCACATTTCAGGCGCTGCTGCACGGCGAGATCGGTCGGGTCGAACATCGTGCCCATCAGGTCGCGCTTCTCGATGCCGACGCCGTGTTCGCCGGTCAGCACGCCGCCCACCTCGACACAGGCACAGAGGATGTCGGCGCCAAAGGCTTCGGCCTTCTCGAGTTCGCCCGGGCGGTTGGCGTCATAGAGGATCAGCGGGTGCAGGTTGCCGTCGCCGGCATGGAAGACATTGGCGCAGCGAAGCCCGTATTTGGCCGAGAATTCGGTGATCCTGGTCAGCACTTCGGGCAGGCGGCCGCGCGGGATGGTGCCGTCCATGCAGAGATAGTCGGGCGAGATCCGGCCGACCGCGGGAAAGGCCGCCTTGCGCCCGGCCCAGAAGCCGAGCCTTTCGGCATCATCGCGCGTCCGCCGCAGGCTGGTGGCGCCGCCCTCGCGAAGCATGGCTTCGACCCGGTCCATCTGGGCCTCGACCTCGCCCGCCGGGCCGTCCAGCTCGACGATGAGCAGAGCCTCCGCCTCGCGCGGGTAGCCGGGATTGCAGAAATCCTCGGCCGCATTGATCGCCAGGCGGTCCATCATCTCGATGCCGCCGGGCACGATGCCGGCGGCGATGATCGCCGCGACCGCCGCCCCCGCCGCCTCGACCGTGGCGAAACCGGCGAGCAGCGCGCCGGCCCCTTGTGGCTTCGGCGTGATGCGCACGGTCACCTCGGTGACCACGCCGAGCAGACCTTCGGAGCCGGTGACGATGCCGAGCAGGTCGTAACCGCTGCCTTCCGGCGCCTTGCCGCCGAGGCGCAGCACCTCGCCCTCCATGGTGACCAGTTCGAGACCGAGGAGATTATGGGTGGTCAGGCCGTATTTCAGGCAATGCACGCCGCCCGAATTCTCCGCCACGTTGCCGCCGATGGTACAGGCGATCTGACTCGACGGATCGGGCGCGTAGAAGAAACCGTCAGCCTCCACCGCCTTGGTCAGGGCGAGATTGGTGACGCCGGGCTGCGTCACGATGCAGCGGTTGTCGAGGTCGATCTCGAGGATGCGGTTGAAGCGCGCCAGGCTCAGCACGACGCCGTCGGCCAGCGGCAGGGCGCCACCCGAAAGCGAGGTCCCGGCGCCGCGCGGCACGATCTTGACCGCCCGCTCGCGGCACAGGCGCAGCACGGCGGCGACCTCGGCCGTGGTGCGCGGCAGGACGACGGCCAGCGGGCGCTGGGCATAGGCGGTCAGGGCGTCGCATTCATAGGCGGCCACGGCACTGTCCGCCGCGATCACCGCATCGGCCGGCAACAGGCGGCGCAAGGCGGCGACCAGACCGTCGCGGCCTTCGATCACCGCCTGGTCCGGCAGCGGCATCCTCAAGGCCATGGCATCCCTCCTCCCGCCGTCAGGATGGCAGTTTGCGCCAGTGTTGCAAGCCCGCGACTCACCCCACACAAGCCACGCGACTTAACCATATTGGTGACAATTATGGGCGAGTTTGCCGGCAAATTGTGACGCTATAGGGGTCCTGAAGAACCTGAGGCAGCCTTGCGTTTCACCCACCGGATCGAGCGTTTCGCCCCCCAGCCACATTTGGCCGGCCGCCGCGCCGGGCAGGTGGCCGGGCTGTTGCTCGCGGCCGTGCTGGCCCCCGTGGCGGCCCGGGCTGAGACCCTGGTGGTGCTGGGCCGGCCGCTCGAATTGGCGCCGCCGCAAGGCTTCTGCCGCCTGTCGCCGGAAGCCCCGGCGGAAACCGCCCTGGCCGAGGCCTTGGCCGCGGCCGCCGGCCCCGCCCGGCACCAGGTGATGGCCTTCGCCGACTGCGACCAGCTCGAAGCCTGGCGTTCGGGTGGCGCCCCGGCACCGGCCCGCCTGGGCCAGATCGCCGGCCTGCTGAACGACGCGGGCGAACCCCATACGGTCGATGTCACCGCCAACCACCTGCATCAGATGCGCAAGGGAATGCCGCGACGCAGCGCCAGCGAAATCGCAGCCGTGCCCGGGCCCGTCGCCACGCTGGTCGAAGGCCAGGGCTATTTCATCACCGCACTCAATCCGGGGGGCGGCCGGCCCCTGTCGGTCGAGGCGGTCACGGTGGTCGCGGCGATGCCCCTGGCAATCGATCTTTCGCTCGCCCCGGCCGCGGGCACGGAGGCGATGGGCCGCCAGATCGCGGCCGCGGCCGGCGACCTCGCCGAGGCCGTGGGCGAGACCCTGGCCGTGAACGATGTCTTCGACGAGATCGAGACGGTGAGCACCGGCACCCAGTCCGCCTCGATGAACCTGCTGCCGGTGGTCGCCGGCTTCCTGGGCCTGTTCAGCCTGGCGGCCTTCCGCTCGCTCTGGCTTCTGCTGCGGGCACCGCGCAGCCGGATCTGAGGACCGGCCGCACGGCGGATCAGGGCAGCGTCAGCTTGAACAGGGGGACCAAGCGGGCCTGGTCACCGTCTTCGGGGAAGCGGAACACCAGGCGGCGCATCCCCGCCTCGTCGTTCTCGATCCGCGTCCACTCGACTTCGCCCTTCTCGACCGCCTTCACTTCGAGCCAGGGCCCACTGAGCGAAGCGAACTGGACGTTGCGCCCCTTCTTTTCTGCGACCAGCTTGTTGTAGGTGTCTTCCATGGCGGCGTCGGCGAACGGCTTTGCCGTCGTGATCTCCACCCGGAAGCGCCCGTCGGCCGACGAAAGGCGCCGGCCGCCGCCCTTGATCGCCTCGTCCTTGACCAGGAGCTTGGCCGGATAGGTCAGGACATAACCCGCCTTGGCATCGCGGAGTTCGGTCCAGCCGGCGGCTTCCGCCGCCTTGTCGGCCTCGGCCTTCAAGGCCGCCCAGTCGCCGGCGCCGAGCGGGCCGACGGGCGCGCGGCCGCGATCCTTCTGCCAGGCGGCCAGCGCCATACGGGGATTGCCCTCATAATCGTCGAGGATGAAGCCGGCCAGCGCCAAGGCGTGGATCAGGTCGTCCTCCGGCACCTCCACGTCGGGTGCCGCCGGCCCCACGAATTCCAGTGTGCCGTGGACCGTCGGCACGTCGTAGACGTCGGCCGCGACGGCGAAACGGCCGTTCGGCTTGCCATCGCGCAGGTCGACGTCGAGCACGACCCGCCCGCCGGTCGAGAAATTGCCGGTGAAGACGCAATGATCGAGCAGACAGTCGCCGCCCAGCGCGGCGAAACCTTCGGTCGGGCCCAGGGAAGCGATGAAGCCGTCGGCCCCCGCGGTGGCGCCGTAACTGTCCATCACCTCGTCGAAGGGACGGTATTCGCGGTGCACATCCAGGATGAAGTCGATCGGTGCCGCATAGGCGTCTGCCCGGGCGCGGAGCTGCCAACGCTCACGCTTCTCGGCCATCGCCCCCTCGGCCAGAGGCTTGGCCTCGCCGCCGCCCGGCACCCAACTGGCGGGCGGCACCGGCGGTGCTGCCGGCGGGATCGCGGGGGCGGTCTCGGGGACGGCGGGCGTCGCCGCCCCTTCGGCAAAGGCGACACCGGGCAGAGCCGCCGCCGCCGCCATCAGCAGCGCCGCGACAAAGCCGCGATCGACCAGACACACCATGACTTCCCCCTTGCCGGACCGGCACCCCGCGCCAGTCTGTCAGCGGCGGCGTGCGGCCACAACCCCTGCGATTATCGAACCGGCCGGATTCAAACCAGCCGGCCCCAGAGGTCGTATTCGCCGGCGGCCTCGATCGTGACTTCGACGATTTCGCCCGGGCGGAGACGCCGCGTCGGCTCTTCGATGATCACATTGCCGTCGATCTCCGGCGCATCGGCATAGGAGCGGCAGATCACGCCGTCCTCGGTATCGATCTCGTCGACGATGACCTGGAGCGTGCGGCCGACCTTGGCGTCGAGCTTCTCGATCGAGATTTCCTGCTGGAGTGCCATGAAGCGGTTCCAGCGCTCCTCCTTCACCTCTTCCGGCACGGCGCCGGGCAGGTCGTTGGCCGGCGCACCCGCGACCGCCTCGTAGCGGAAGCAGCCGACCCGGTCGAGCCGCGCCTCCTTCAGGAAGCCGAGGAGTTCCTGGAAATCCGCCTCGGTCTCGCCCGGGAAGCCGACGATGAAGGTCGAGCGGATGGCGAGGTCGGGCACGTCGCGGCGCCATGCGGCGAGGCGTTGCAGGACCTTCTCCTGGTTGCCCGGCCGGCGCATCGCCTTCAGCACCGAGGCCGAGGCGTGCTGGAACGGAATGTCGAGATAGGGCAGCACCTTGCCCTCGGCCATCAGGGGGATGACTTCGTCGACATGGGGATAGGGATAGACATAGTGCAGCCGCACCCAGGCGCCGAGTTCGCCCAATCCTGCCGCGAGATCGGTCATATGGGCGCGCCGCTCGCGCCCGCGCCATTCGGCCCCCTTGTGGCGCAGGTCGACGCCGTAGGCCGAGGTGTCCTGGCTGATCACCAGAAGTTCGCGCACGCCGCCGTTCACCAGGTTCTCCGCCTCGCGCAGCACTTCGTCGATCGGGCGCGAGACGAGGTCGCCGCGGAGCTGCGGGATGATGCAGAAGGAGCAGCGGTGATTGCAGCCTTCGGAAATCTTCAGATAGGCATAGTGGCGCGGCGTCAGCTTGACGCCGGCGGGCGGCACCAGGTCGAGGAAGGGGTCGTGGCGCGGCGGCACCACGCCGTGCACCGCCGTCATCACCTGTTCGTAGCGATGCGGCCCGGTCACCGCCAGCACGTTCGGATATTGCGACAGGATCAGGTCCGGCGTCGCGCCGAGGCAGCCGGTGACGATCACCTTGCCGTTCTCGGCCAGCGCCTCGCCGATCGCGTCGAGGGATTCCGCGCGGGCGGAATCGAGGAAGCCGCAGGTATTCACCACCACGACGTCGGCCCCGGCATAGTCCGGGCTGATCTCGTAGCCTTCGGCCTTGAGCTGGGTGACGATCCGCTCCGAATCGACCAGCGCCTTGGGGCAACCCAGCGAAACGAGACCGACTTTCGGGCCGGCCTTGGGCGCGGCGACTGATTTCGACATGATATTCCTGGGGGAAACGGCGTTCGGGCCTTTATGGGTGCGATGGCGCCATTCCGCAAGGCCCGGCCGTCAGCCTACCGTAAGCAAAGTGGCATAGGCTCTGCGCACGAATGACGGGTCCGTTCCATGCGTTTGCTTCTGCTTGAAGACGAGGGTGACCTGGCCACCCTGGTGGCCAACGGCCTGCATCAGGCCGGATTCTCGGTCGACCGCGCCGCTACGCTGGCGGAGGCGGAGGAGTTGACCCGCCACTTCCGTTACGACGCCATGGTGCTCGACCGCGGCCTGCCCGACGGCGACGGCCTCAGCCTGGTGCGCGGCCTCCGGCGCCGCCAGGACACGACCCCGATCCTGGTGCTGACCGCGCGGGACGACCTGGACGACCGTATCGACGGCTTGAACAGGGGCGCCGACGACTATCTGGTGAAGCCTTTCGCCTTGAGCGAAGTGGTGGCCCGCCTGCGGGCCCTGCTGCGCCGGCCCCATTCCGCGGTCGACTGTGTGCTGAGCCTCGGCGACCTCGCCTTCGATCCCGACACCCGGCAGGCCGAGGTGGATGGCAAGCCGATCTCGCTCTCGGTCCTCGAGGGCAATGCGCTGGAAATTCTGCTGCGGCGCGCCGGCAAGGTGGTCCGCCGCACCCAGATGGAGCAGAGCCTCTACGACTCCGGCACGGTGATCGGCTCCAATTCCCTGGAAGTCCTGATCCACCGCCTGCGCCGCAAGCTGGACGCGGCAGGCAGTGCCTGCGCCATCGTCACGGTGCGCGGCCTCGGCTATTTGCTTCAACCCATGCCGCCGCTGTGACCGGCGTATCGCTGCAGCGCCGCCTGGCGGTCAGAATCGGCGGCCTGTTCCTGCTGACCACGCTCGCCGCCATCGGCTTTGCCGTGCTCCGCGTGCGCGAACTCGGCCCGGCGCTCGACCGCCGATCGCTGCACGCCCAGTTCGCAGCAGTCGAGACGGCGCTGGCGGTCGGCCTGGACGGCGCCCCCTTCGTCGCCACCGAAAGCCCCGCCCTGACCGATTACGGCGGCCGGCCGGCCGACCCGCTCTATGCCGTCTACGACGCCGGCGGCCGCCTGATCGCCAGTTCGCCCGGTGCGGACGGCGAGCGTATCCTCAGCCATCTCCCCGACAACGGCGACGGCTTCTTCCAGTTCAGGCCCCAGCAGACCAACGATTTCGGCGACCTGCCGACCACCCGCGACGGGCTGGCCGGACACAGCGAAGCGACCGGCGCGCCGGTCGAGATCGCCGTGATCGAAGCCGCCAACCCGGACGACGAGCTGCTCGACGTCCTGTCGAGCGAGGCGACCGAAGACCTCCTCTATGTCGGCATTCCCTTCACCATCTTCACCGGCCTGATCGGCATCGCCACCATCCGCGGCAGCCTGTCGGTCGTCTCCGACGTGTCGCGCACCGCGGCCCGCATCGGCCTGGCGCCGCCCGGGCTGCGTCTCGATCGACCGGACATCCCGAGCGAAGTGCGCCCCCTGGTCCAGGCCGTCGACCGCATATTGGACCGGCTGGAGGGCGCGATCGATGCGCAGCGCCGCTTCACCGCCGAGGCCGCGCACCAACTGCGTACCCCCCTGGCGATCGCACTCGCCCGGCTCGACCAGGCGCCGGGCGGCATGGTGCCCGAGGCGGCGCTGCGCGACGATCTGGCTCGGCTGGAACGGCTGGTCGGCCAATTGCTGGCCGCCGCCCGCGCCGAAGCCGGCCTCTATGCCGGGGCCGAGAACCGCCTGTCCGCCCTCGACCTCGCCCGGGACGCAGTCGAGAGCATGGTGCCCCTGGCGCTGAACCGCCACTCCGACCTCGGCATCGAAGAACACGGCGATTTCACCGTCGCCGGCAATCGGGCCGCCCTCGAAGGGATGCTGGGCAACCTGATCGAAAATGCGCTGGATCACAGCCCGCCCGAGACTCAGGTCGATGTCGTGGTCGACGGCCGCGCGCGCAGCATCGCCGTCGCCGACCGTGGCCCCGGTGTCCCGCCCGAGCTGCGCGAGCGGATTTTCGAGCGTTTCTGGACCTCGGAGAAGCCTTCGGGGCGCAGCGGTACCGGCCTCGGCCTGTTCATCGCCCGTTCAATCGCGGCGAGCCACGGTGCCAGCGTCGCCATCTCCGACCGGCCCGGGGGCGGCGCCATTTTCACCGTCACCTGGACCAACAAAGAGAAGGACCTGACATGACCTCCGCCTTCACCCCCGTCCACCCCGTGATCCGGGCCATTCACTGGTCCGTCGTCGCCCTTCTGATCGCCCTCTTCGCGATCGCCTGGAGCATCGATTTCTTCGAACCCGGCGCGCTGAAGGCGTCGGTCGTGGCGGTGCACCGCTCGCTCGGCCTGATCGTCCTGGTACTCGCGGTGATCCGTCCGCTGGCCCGGATCGTCATCGGCATGCCGCCCGCCGAACCGGCGCCGCCCCTCGCCGCCCTGGCCGCCAAGGCGCTGCACCTCGCCCTCTATGCCGCGATCATCGTAATGCCGCTGGCCGGCTGGATCGCGACCAATGCCAACGGCTATCCGGCCGATATCTTCGGCATTCCGGTGCCGACTCTGACCGCCAAGGACGAAGGGCTGGCCGACCTCGCCTTCGAGGCGCACGAGGTGCTGGGCAATCTCATCGTCGCCGCCGTGGTGCTCCATGTCGCGGCTGCCCTGTGGCACCACGTGATCCTGCGCGACAACACGCTGCGCCGCATGCTGCCGACGCGCTCGTAAGGTCGGCGTAAGCGGAGGACGGCTAGACAGGTGCCGTCCTCCCCCCGACCGGGGAGCCTGCCAGAAGGAAGACCCCATGCGTTACCTGTCGCTCGGCCTTGCGTTTGCTGCCTTCGCCGTCGCCGCCCCGGCCTTCGCCGACTGCGCGGCCGATCTCACCTCCGCCCGTGCTGCCGTCTCCGCCACCTCCGATCAGGCCAAGGCCAAGGAATTGCAGACCCTGGTGGACCGGGCCGACATGGAACTCAATGCCGAGCATGACGAGCGCGAATGCCGCGACATCATGCGCGACGCCAAGAAGCTGATGAACTGAGCCGGGTACGCAACGCGATGCGCGCCCCCCTCTTCCTCGGCGCGGCTGCCCTCCTGGCGCCGGCCGCGGCCTTCGCCGACAGCACCTATCCGCTGATCAATTCCGAGACCACGATCGAGATCCAGAACGACGGCCTCGTCCATACCAACGATCCGGCGGGCAAGACCTACGACGACCTGCACATGAAGCTGGAGCAGGAGACCGGACTGTTCCTGACCCCGGAATTCGGCATCAAGTCGCAGATCACCGTGGAACCCCTGATGACGCCGGAGGGCAACCGCTTCTTCGCCAATACCGGCGCCTATCTCGAACAGCTCTATGCCCAGTACCGGACCAGCGTGGCCGGCGTCTATGCCGGCAAGTTCGACCCGCTGTTCGGCCGCGCCTATGACAATGCGCCGGGCATCTACGGCACCGATTTCGCCTCCGACTACGAGCTGACCGAGGCGGACGGCGTCGGCGGCGTGGTGAATTTCGGCAACGACCAACTCGGCCATTACGAGCTGCGCGGTGCCGCCTTCACCCTCGACACCACCTTCCTGTCCGAGAGCCTGTTCACCCGGCCGACCGGCACCAACCCGCGCACCGACCGGCCGCGCCGCTTCACCCTCGACCAGGGCGGCCTCTACAACACCGGCAGCCTGGACAATGTGGCCTTCGACCTCTCGGTCTTCGGCATTCGCGCGCTGCCCGGCCTGATGGCCTATGTCAGCTTCGAATCGCTCGGCAACGGCACCCCCGGCGCCAGCCGCCAGACCGGCGAAGCCGCCGGCCTCGAATACACGATCGATCTCGGCGACGACAACAGCCTGATCCCGCGCCTCGAAGTCGCCCATTTCGAGAATTTCGACGGCGATCCGGCGACCAACGCGCTCTATTCCACCGCCTCGGTGGAATTCGACCACGGTCCGTGGGATGTCGCCGCGATCGCCGGCGACCGCAAGTACCATGCGACCGAGGTCGGCGGTGCCGACTATCACGACCACCTGCGCGAAATCTCGGCCGGTTACACTTTCGAGGACGGCCCCAAGGTCGAACTCAGCGCCGCGACCGAGAGCGACAATGCAATCGCCAACACACTGATCGGCGCCAAGCTGACCTGGAGCCTCCGCACCCCCTAAGCCAGGGACACGCGGTAGGAAAAGACACGACTGGAGCCCGGCATCACCTCGAAGATGCCGGGCTTTTTCGTGAATTCGCCGTCGAAGCCGCGCGGACTGGCGAAGCCGGCCCAGGGTTCGAGGCAGAGATAGGGCGCCCCCGGCTTGGTCCAGATGCCGAACTGGCCGAAGCCTTCCCAGGTGAAGCGAATCGCCATCCGTTCCGTGCCGAAGCTGAGGCCCCGGCTGACCGGCGCCTCGAAGATCATTGCATCGGGCAAGAAAAGCTCATCGTCGAGCGCCAGCACCCGGCCCACGACCGGCGTCGGCTGCGGTTCGGGCAGGATCAGGCCCTGGTCGAGGCGGCGGATCGGCGCCGGCTCCTCTTGGTCGAAGCGGACGGCATGGGCTTCGCGCGGCGCCGACCTGTCCATCGGCCAGCGGAAGGCCGGGTGGGCACCGACACTGGCGGGCAGCACCTCGGCACCCGGATTGGCCACCTCGTAGGTGACCGAAAGGCCACCCGAATCGAGGGCGAAGGAAATATCGAGCCTGAAGGCGAAGGGATAGGCGCGCCGCGTCGCTTCCCCGTCGGTCAGGCGGAAAGTGGCGCGGTCGCTCGCCTGTTCGACCAGGGCGAAGGGCAGGTCGCGGGCGAAGCCGTGCTGGCCCATGGGGTAGGAGACACCCCGGTGCAGCAGCCGGTCGCCCGACAGGCGCCCGACGATCGGGAAGAGATTGGGCGCATGGCGGCGCCAGGGATCCAGGGCCGGCCAGATCAGTTCGCCCGCGCCCTCATGGGCGAGGGAGCAGAGTTCGGCGCCGAAGGGTTTCACGGCGGCGCGCCAGGGGCCGGCGGCGATGGTCAGGGCAGAGTCGGTCATGGCCGCATGGTCCTTTGCCCCGCGCCCCCTGGCAAGTCGGGCCGCGCCCCCCTATAAGCAGGGCATGTCCCTGCCAGCCCCTCTCGACATTCTGCACAAAGTCTTCGGCTTTTCCGCCTTCCGCGGCCGCCAGGCGGAGATCGTCGACCATGTCGTGGCCGGCGGCGACTGCCTCGTGGTCATGCCGACCGGCGGCGGCAAGTCGCTCTGCTACCAGGTGCCGGCACTCTGCCGCGACGGGGTCGGCATCGTCGTCTCGCCCCTGATCGCGCTGATGCAGGACCAAGTCGAAGCCCTTCGCCAACTCGGCGTGCGTGCGGCAGCCCTCAATTCCTCGCTCGACCCCGCCGAGGCGCGCACGGTCGAACGGGCGCTCCGCCAGGGCACGCTCGACCTCCTCTACGTGGCACCCGAGCGGCTGCTGACCGAGCGTTTCCTCGACCTCTTGGACGAATCCAAGATCGCCCTCTTCGCGATCGACGAGGCGCATTGCGTCTCGCAATGGGGCCACGACTTCCGGCCGGAATATCTCCAGCTCGAAGTGCTGCACCGGCGCTGGCCGGCGGTGCCGCGCATCGCCCTGACCGCGACCGCCGACGGCCCGACGCGGCGCGACATCGCCGAACGCCTCGGCCTGCAGGACGCGCCCCTGTTCATGGCCGGCTTCGACCGGCCCAACATCCGCTATACCGTGGTGCCCAAGGTCGAGCCCCGGGCCGGCCTGAAGCGCTTCCTCGATACCCACAAGGGCGAGGCCGGCATCATCTACTGCATGAGCCGCGCCAAGGTCGAGACCATGGCGGAATGGTGCGTCGACCAGGGTTACCTGGCGCTGCCCTATCACGCCGGCCTCGACCGCGAGATCCGGGCCAAGAACCACGACCGCTTCATCAAGGAAGAAGGCGTGATCATGGTCGCCACCATCGCCTTCGGCATGGGCATCGACAAGCCGGACGTCCGCTTCGTCGTCCACCTCGACCTGCCGAAGACGATCGAAGCCTATTACCAGGAGACCGGCCGCGCCGGGCGCGACGGCCTGCCGGCGGAAGCCCTTCTCTTCTACGGGATCGAGGATGTCGCGCGGCTGCGCCAGCTCATGGCCGGGTCCGAGGCGGCGGAAGCGCACAAGCGGGTCGAGCGCAGCAAGCTCGAAGCCCTGCTCGCCTTCTGCGAGACGGCGCGCTGCCGGCGCCAGGTCCTGCTCGGTTACTTCGGCGAGACCGAGACCAAGCCCTGCGGCAATTGCGACACCTGCCTGCACCCGGTGAAGACCAGGGACGGCACCATCGAGGCACAGAAGGCGCTCTCCTGCATCTACCGCACGGGCGAGCGCTTCGGCGCCATGCATGTGATCGACGTGCTGATGGGCCACGAGACCGAGAAGGTGAAATCCCTCGGCCACGACCAGATCAAGACTTTCGGCGCCGGCCGCGACCGCAGCAAGGAGAGTTGGCGCGGCACGCTCCGCCAATTGGCGGCCCTCGGCCTGATCGAAGTCGATCTGGAGCGTCACGGCGCGCTGGTCCTGACCGACGAGGCGCGGCCCGTGCTGCGCGGCGAACGCAAGGTCGAGCTGCGCGACGATCCGGTGACGCCCACGGTGAAGCGGAGCAGCCGGCGCAGCGCTGCCGCCGCCGACCGCCCGGCCATGGACAGCACCGAAGGCTCCCTCTTCGCCGCGCTGCGCGCGCTCCGCCTGGAACTCGCGCGGGAACAGGGCGTGCCGCCCTATGTGATCTTCCACGACACGACGCTCTACGAACTCGCGTCGCGCCGCCCGCTCGACCACCTGAGCTTCGCCGCGGTGCCCGGCGTCGGCCAGGCCAAGCTGGAGCGCTACGCCGACCGCTTCATCGAAGTGATCGAACATTTCGACGGCTGACGCGCGGGCGCCGTAGGGCACCGTGGCCTTTGCCCGCTGCCCTGCCTACGCTAGTGTCACTCGTCATCCGACGGAGGTTGCGGCCACCGCGGTCGAGGGAAGCCGATGAACGCCCGCCAGATCCTGATGCTGCCCGTCCATGTCCTGGCGCTGGCGACCGGTGCCAAGTCCTTCGTCGGCAATCCCGTCATCGGCAGCACCTTGCTCAACCGCCTAGGCCTCCATGTCGCCCGCATGGTGCTGGCCGACCGGATCATGGCCTTCCGCCGCCTGCTGCTCTCCGCCCTGGTGGCGCCCGAGGACCGCCAAGCCCTGCGCCGTGACGGTTTCATCCTGAAGCCCGACTTCCTGGCGCCCGAGGATCTCGCGGCGATCGAGGCCGAGGTACGGGCGATGAACGAACCCGCGCGCGAATGCTACCAGGGCGACACGGTCACTTGGCGCGTGCTGCTCGACGAGGACACGCTGTCGCGCCTGCCCGCGACCCGCAAGCTGATCGAGGACAGGCGCTATCGTCACCTGCTGTGCTATGTCGCCGGGCGGCTGCGGGTGCCGAGCCACTGGGTGCAGCGGATCCGTTCCGGCGTCCGGGCCGGCAAGCGCGACCCGCAGACCAATCTTCACGCCGACACCTTCCAGCCGAACATGAAGGCCTGGCTGTTCCTCGACGACGTGAGCGAGGACAATGGTCCCTTCACCTTTGTCCCCGGCTCGCACCGGATGACCTGGCGGCGCGTGAAATACGCCTATCGGCGCAGTATCGCCGAGGCGGGCGCCACCGACAGCTATTCCGCCCGCGGCTCCTTCCGTTTCGAGGAAAAGGATCTGGCCGAACTCGGCTTGCCGGCGCCCCGGGCCTTCGCGGTGACGCGGGGCACGCTCGTCGTCGCCGACACGGTCGGCCTGCACCGGCGGGGCGATTCCCGCCTCCGCCCCTCGAGCCGGCTGGAAATCTGGTCGATGTGCCGGACCAACCCGTTCAATCCGCTGCCCGGCCTGCCCTTCCGCTTTCTCGACCGGATCGACCTCGCGCTCTATCGCGCCTTCATGTCCTATCAGGACAGGAAGGCGGCGAAGCGCGGCACCAAGCCGAGCTGGCGCCCCGTGCCGAGGCGCTGACCGAGCCTATTTCCGCCGCATGGCGTCGAGCAGGGCGGCGCCGAAACTGCCCTGCTGGTTCTTCTCCTCGCGCTTCGGCGGCGGCGGGGCGCGGCGGGAATCGTTCGGGCGCTGCCCCTGGGGCGGCTGCGGCCGGCCACCATCGCGCGCCACCGGCTCGCCCTTGCGCATGGTCAGCGAGATGCGCTTGCGCTTCACGTCGACCTCGAGAACCTTCACCTTGACGACGTCGCCGGCCTTCACCACCTCGGCCGGGTCCTTCACGAAGCGGTCGGCGAGCTGGCTCACATGGACCAATCCGTCTTGGTGCACGCCGATGTCGACGAAGGCGCCGAAGGCGGCCACGTTGGTCACCGTGCCTTCGAGCACCATGCCCGGCTTCAGGTCGGTGATCTCCTCGACGCCGTCGGCGAAACTCGCCGTCTTGAATTCGGGCCGCGGGTCGCGGCCAGGCTTTTCCAGCTCGGACAATATGTCCTTCACCGTGGGCAGGCCGAAGCGGGCGTCGACGAAATCCGCGGGGTCGAGGGATTTCAGCAGTTTGGTGTCGCCCATCAGCGTGCGCAGGTCGCGGCCGCAGGCGGCGACGATCTTCTTGGCGACACCGTAAGCCTCGGGGTGGACGGAAGAGGCGTCGAGCGGCTCGGCAGCGTTCGGGATGCGCAGGAAGCCGGCGCATTGTTCGAAGGTGCGCGGGCCGAGGCGGGAGACGTCGAGCAGGTCCTTCCGGCTGCGGAAGGGACCGTTGGCGTTTCGATGGGCCACGACTGCCTCCGCCAATGAGGCGCCGAGGCCGGAAACGCGGGCGAGCAGCGAGGCGGAAGCAGTGTTGAGGTCGACGCCGACCGCATTCACCGCATCCTCGACCACGGCGTCGAGCGCCTTGGCCAGGCGGTGCTGGTCGACGTCGTGCTGATACTGGCCGACGCCGATCGACTTGGGCTCGATCTTCACCAGTTCCGCCAGAGGGTCCTGCAGGCGCCGGGCGATCGAGACGGCACCGCGCAGCGAGACGTCGAGATCGGGGAATTCCGCCGCCGCCAAGGCCGAGGCCGAATAGACCGAGGCGCCGGCTTCCGAGACCACCACCTTGATCGGCTTGTTGCCGGCCGGCAGGTCGCCGATCAGCTCGGCCGCCAGCTTGTCGGTCTCGCGGCTGGCGGTGCCGTTGCCGATCGCGACCAGTTCCACCTTGTGCTTCAGGATCAAGTGACCGAGGGTCGCCTGTGCGCCGCGGAGGTCGTTCTTGGGCTGGAACGGATAGACGGTGGCGGTCTCCAGCAGCTTGCCGGTGCCGTCCACCACCGCGACCTTGACCCCGGTGCGGATGCCGGGGTCGAGCCCCATGGTGGCGCGCGAGCCGGCAGGGGCGGCCAGCAGCAGATCCTTCAGGTTCCGCGCGAAGACATGGATCGCCTCTTCCTCGGCCCGCTCGCGCATCTCGTTCATGAGATCGATCGAGAGGTGGAGGGAGAGCTTCACCCGCCAGCACCAGCGCGCCACCTCGCCCAGCCATTTGTCGGCCGGGGTCGCCGCCTTGGGATCGATGCCGTAGGCGCCCATGATGCGCGCCTCGACCGGCTTCACCGGGGCGTCGCTGTCGGCATCCACCTCGATGTCGACGGTCAGGAAATCCTCGTTCCGGCCGCGCAGCATGGCCAGCGCCCGATGCCCGGCGACCTTGGACCAGGGCTCGACATGGTCGAAATAGTCGCTGAACTTGGCGCCGGCTTCGGCCTTGCCCTCGACCAGCCGGGCATGGACCCGGGCATTTTCCTTCAGGTAGTTGCGGAGGGAGCCGACCAGATCGGCATTCTCCGCCATCTGCTCGACGATGATGTCGCGGGCACCGTCGAGCGCCGCCTTCACGTCCGGCACCTCGTCGCCGAGATAGGCGGCGGCGGCTTCCTGGGGCACCAGGCGGCGGTCGGCCAGGATCGCCTCGGCGAGCGGGCCGAGGCCCTTCTCGCGGGCGATTTCCGCCTTGGTGCGGCGCTTCGGCTTGAACGGCAGATAGATGTCTTCGAGTTCGGCCTTGGTCGTCACCGCCTCGATCTTGGCGCGCAGCTCGTCGGTCAGCTTGCCCTGGCTCTCGATCGAATCGAGCACGGTCTTCCGCCGGTCCGAGAGATCGCGCAGATAGGTCAGCCGCTCTTCGAGGGTGCGGAGCTGGGTGTCGTCCAGCCCGCCGGTCGCTTCCTTCCGGTAGCGGGCGACGAAGGGCACGGTGGCGCCGCCGTCCAGCAGCTCGACCGCGGCCGCCACCTGTTCGGCCCTGGCGGCGATTTCGGCGGCGATGATGCGGGCGATGCGGGGATCGAGGACAGCCATGAATTCAGACTCGCAGCGGTGGGGCGGCGACCATAAGCCATGCGGCGCCCCAGGGGAACGCCGCACGGCCATGCCGGTTCAAGCCGAGTGGACGACGATGGTGAAACCTTCGTCCGCCGTCGGGGTCACGAAGAAGCTCGAGATATGGTCGAATTCGGCATCGGTCGGCGCATAGTCGTGGCCGCCCGCGGCGCTGCGAGCGTGCATCCGGGCCCGGCAGAGGTCTTCCGGCGTATCGAGGAGATGCAGCCGGTGATCGGCCCCCGAAGCCTCGACCAGGCCGCGCATCCAGGACCGGCTGTGCAGCGTATTGGCCGGAAAGTCGAGGACGACGGAGACCCCCACGCGCAGCAGATCGACGACATGAGGCCCCATGACCGCGCGCAGCCGGGCCGAGCAGCGGACATAGTCGGCGACTGCCCTGATCTCGCCTTCATAGAGGCGGGACAACCAGAAATCCTCGGCGATGGTGACGGTTCCCGGCGCGGCGCCGAGGCGTGCGGCGAGCGTCGATTTGCCGGCGGCGATGCGCCCGCACAGGAGATGCAGGGTGGCCCGATGTTCAGGCATGGCGATGACTTTCAGAAGCGGCGCCGAGGCGCCGGATGTCGACTCGAGGCGAACAGGTCCCGGCCCGACCGATCAGGCCGGGTGGCTAATTCGAAGGCCCGGACGAGGGCCGTTGCCGCGAGAAGCGAAAGTCATGGCGGAAGCCTAGCGCATCTTCCGGTGCCGAGGAACCGTGCGGCCGGCAAGAAAAACCCCTCTCCCTTGGCAGGGAGAGGGGCTTCGATCGCGGCCGGCGCGCTGCCGGCCGGGGGCCAGGCTCAGTGCGCCAGGCCCTTCACGATTTCTTCGACCATCTTCTTGGCGTCGCCGAAGAGCATCATGGTGTTGTCGCGGAAGAACAGTTCGTTCTCCACGCCGGCGTAGCCGGACGACATGCCGCGCTTCACGAAGAGCACGGTCTTGGCCTTGTCCACCTCGAGGATGGGCATGCCGTAGATCGGCGAGGCCTTGTCGGTCTTGGCCGCCGGGTTGGTCACGTCGTTGGCGCCGATGACGAAGGCGACGTCCGACTGCGGGAAGGCCGAGTTGATGTCTTCCAGCTCGAACACTTCGTCGTAGGGCACGTTGGCTTCGGCAAGGAGCACGTTCATGTGACCCGGCATGCGGCCCGCCACCGGATGGATGGCATAGGAGACCTTCACGCCCTCGGCCTTCAGCAGGTCGGCCATTTCACGCAGCGCATGCTGGGCCTGGGACACCGCCATGCCGTAGCCCGGCACGATGATGACCGAACCGGCGTTCTTCATGATGAAGGCGGCGTCGTCGGCCGAGCCCTGCTTGACCGGACGGGTTTCCTTCTTGGCCCCGCCGGCGGCGGCAGCGTCGGACGAATCCGCGCCGAAACCGCCGAGGATGACCGAGATGAAGGAGCGGTTCATGCCCTTGCACATGATGTAGGACAGGATCGCACCCGACGAACCCACCAGCGAGCCGGTGATGATCAGCGCCGTGTTCTGCAGCGTGAAGCCGATGCCGGCAGCCGCCCAACCCGAATAGGAGTTGAGCATGGACACCACCACCGGCATGTCGGCGCCGCCGATCGGGATGATCAGGGTGATGCCGATCACGAAGGAGAGCGCGGTCGCGAGCCAGAAGGCCCAGAGCGCCGAACCGCCCGAGACGATGAAATAGGCGACCAGGCCGACGATGCCGAGGGCGATCACGATGTTCAGCAGGTGGCGCCCCGGCAGCATGATCGGGGCACCCGACATGTTACCGTTCAGCTTGGCGAAGGCGATGATCGAGCCCGAGAAGGTGATGGCGCCGATGGCGACGCCGAGGCCCATCTCGACCAGGCTCTGCGGATGCAGGGCGCCGGCCGTGCCGATGCCGTAGTTGTCCGGCGAATAGAGGGCGGCGAAGGCGACCAGCACCGCCGCCATGCCGACCAGGCTGTGGAAGGCGGCGACGAGCTGCGGCATCGAGGTCATGGCGACGCGCTTGGCGATGATGCCGCCGATCGATCCGCCGATCGCCAGGGCGACCAGGATCATGGCGATGGTGACCGGGTCGAGACCCGGGAACACCTTGCCCGACAGCAGCGTGGTCACGACCGCGATGGTCATGCCGATCATGCCGTAGCGATTGCCCGTGCGCGAGGTCGCAGGCGACGACAGGCCGCGCAGCGCCAGGATGAACAGGACGCCGGCGACGAGGTAGAGGAGTGCGGCGAGATTGGGATTCATCGTCAGCCCCTCACTTCTTCTCTTTTTTCTTGTACATGGCGAGCATTCGGCTGGTCACCATGAACCCGCCGAAGATGTTCACCGACGCGAAGACCACGGCGACGAAGCCGAGGGCCTTCGAGAACCAGTTCTCGGCCGTGAGGCCGGGGACGGCGACCGCGATCACGGCGCCGACGATGATCACGCTGGAAATGGCGTTGGTCACGGCCATCAGCGGCGTGTGCAGGGCGGGGGTGACGCTCCAGACCACGTAGTAGCCGACGAAGATCGCCAGCACGAAGATCGAGAGGAAGAAAACGAAATCATCGACCATGGTCTCTCTCCTCAGGCCGAAGCGAAGGCGGGATGGACCACCGCACCGCCCTTGGTCAGGATCGATGCCTTGATGATCTCGTCGTCCCAATCGATCGCGAGCTGCTTGGTTTCCTTGGAGACCAGCGGCGTGATGAAGTTCAGCAGGTTCTTGGCGAAGAGCTGGGAAGCGTCGACGCAGATCCGGCTGGGCAGGTTGACGATGCCGACGATATGCACGCCGTTCTCCGTCACCACCGTCTCGCCCGGCTTCGACAGCGGGCAATTGCCGCCCTGCTCGACCGCCAGATCGACGATGACCGAGCCCGGCTTCATGGTGGCGACCATCTCCGGGCTGACCAGCACCGGCGCCGGCCGGCCCGGGATCAGGGCCGTGGTGATGACCATGTCCTGCTTCTTGATCGTGTCCGCGATCAGGGCCGCCTGTTTGGCCTGATATTCCTTGGACATTTCCTTGGCATAGCCGCCGGCGGTCTGGGCGTTCTTGAACTCTTCGTCCATCACCGCGATGAAGGTGCCGCCGAGGGATTCGACCTGTTCCTTGGTGGCCGGGCGCACGTCGGTCGCCGACACGATGGCGCCGAGGCGCTTCGCGGTCGCGATCGCCTGCAGGCCGGCGACGCCGACGCCCATGATCAGGGCGCGCGCAGGCGCCACGGTGCCCGCCGCGGTCATCATCATCGGGATGGCGCGGGAATATTCCGCCGCCGCCTCGATCACCGCGCGGTAGCCCGCGAGGTTGGCCTGGGACGACAGGATGTCCATCGACTGGGCACGGGTGATGCGCGGCACGAGTTCCATGGCGAAGGCATCGATGCCGGCATCGGCATAGGCCTTCACGGAGTCGCGGTCGGCATAGGGGTTCAGACCGGCGATCAGCGTGGCGCCGCGCTTGATCAGCGGAAGCTCTTCCGCGACCGGGCGCTGCACGTGGAAGATCACGTCGGCATCCGCCAGGGTCGACGCCAGATCCGGCGCGATCTTGGCACCGGCGGCGGCGAAGGCGTCGTCCGTCACGGCGGACGCGAGGCCGGCCCCGGCCTCCACCACCACTTCGGCGCCGAGCGCGATCAGCTTCTTGACGGATTCGGGCGAGGCGGCGACACGCTTTTCGTTCGGCCGCCGCTCCTTCGGAATGGCAATCCTCATCAGGCCCCCAGAAATGTAGAGATTGGAACGAAGGTCTGCGGGCGGACCGGCAACGGCCGCACCCCGACCACCCGGATCAGAGCAGGAAGATCGCCATCAACACCAGCAGCGCCACGAGGCCGATCATCGACCACTTGGTCAGGCTGGTGAACATGTCGTAGGTCTTGCGATGTTCGGTGATGTCCATGTTCATGGCGTTGTTCCCCGAGGCTCCAGCGATCCGTTGTCCGGCGCAACCCAAATACGGCGCTGGGCGTAGATCCAAAGTGTCCAGTTTCTTGTTCGCCCGACAGAGCTGACGAGACTTCCCGCCGACCATGCCGGATCCTTCGTTCGGCGGCACTATTACAAAAGGACCCACGGCAAACAAGCACTGTCTCGTCGCTCTACCCGGGCCGGAGGCGCAGGAAAATTGCCAAAAGGAACCAGATCGCCGGTCAATCTTGCTGCGCCGCAGCGTCACGCTCGATTTCGAGCAGCCGGCGCTTGCGTTGCGTGCCCCAACGATAGCCGGTGAGCGCGCCGTCGGCGCCCAACGCCCGGTGGCACGGCACGAGAATCGAGACCGGATTCGCCCCGCAGGCGCGGCCCACGGCGCGTGCCGCCCCCGGCTTGCCGATCGCCGCGGCGAGGGCACCGTAAGTCCGCGTCTGGCCCGGCGGAATGGCCCGCAGCGCCTGCCAGACCGAAATCTCGAAGGCGGTCCCGCGAAGGTCCAGCGGCAATTCGCCGCCGGAAGAAGGCGAGGCCGCCCGGGTCTTCACCGCCTCCAGGACGGGGGCCAGGGCCGCCTCGTCGCGCCGGATCCGGGCGCGCGGGAAGCGGCGGGCCAGGTCGGCGATCAGCGGCTCGTCCTCGTCGCCCATGAAGAGGGCGGCGACCCCCTGCTCCGTCGCCGCGACCAGGGTGCGGCCGAGAAGCGTGTCGACAATGCCGAAGGCGAGATCGAAACCGCCGGCCTTCAGGCGCGCCGGCGTCGTTCCCGTGGCCTCCTTGACCGCGCGATAGGCATGGGATGCGGCGCCGAAACCGGCCTCGTAGAGGGCACCGGCGACATCGTCACCCCGGGCCAGGGCCGCAACCAGCCTGCCCTGCTTGCAGCCCGCGGCATAGTCGCGCGGCGAGAGGCCGGTCAAGCGTTTGAACAGGCGCTGAAAATGGAAGGGCGAGAGATGCACCGCCTCGGCCAGTGCTCCCAGGGTGGGCGCCGCCTCCCCCGCCGCCAGCGTGTCGCGGATCAGGGCACAGGCCTTTTCGACCGCGGCCGCGGCCCGGCCGGCCGCCGCCCCCAGCGACTGGTCGGGGCGGCAGCGCTTGCAGGGGCGGAATCCCGCCGCCTCGGCCTCGGCCAGGGTCGAAAAGAAGCGCACATTCTCCCGCCGCGGCCGGCGCGAGGCGCAGCCGGGCCGGCAGGCGACCCCGGTGGTGGTCACGCCATAGATGAAGTCCGGCCCCTCCCCGCCCGCGACGAGGCGGTTCCAGCAGGCATCGGTGTCGAGGGCGGCGGTCGAGCTGATGGCGGCAGCATACATGGGAAATTCCTCCGGTCTTGCTGCACCATGGCGCCTACTGGCGCCCCTCTCTGCCCGGATCTTGCGCTTCAATTCAGCGCTTCACGTGCCAGACCTTGAAGATGCCGGTGCCGGTCGCGATCGTGGTATCGCCGACCCAGATACGGCCCTGGATATGGCGGAAATCGCCGTCCTCTCCGGTCAGTTTGCCCGCGCCCTCGACCCAGGCGCCGAGCGGCGGCGAGGCGACGAAATCGATCACCAGGCGCACGGTCACCCAGTTCAAGCCGGTCTTGTGCGAGATGACATGGCCGAAGGCGACATCGGCAAAGCCCATCAACATGCCGCCATGGCAATTGTTCAGCATGTTGGTGTGATGCGGCCCGACCCGGAAGGCCCGCACGTAACCGCCGTCCTCGGTATCCTTCTCGTAGAGCGGCCCGACGGTCAGCCCATAGCCGCTGTTCCAGGCGAGGCGCCGGAAGCCGGGTGGCGGCACGTCAGAATCTCTGGAGGAAAAAATTTCGCTCATCGCGCCAGCAAGTCAGATGGCAACTTGACCGTCAATGGTGGCCGATAAGCCGAGGCCCCCCCGGTACCGATTAGAAGTTCGAGCAACGCGGGATGGATGAACAGTTTTTCCCGCCCGACTTTCTTCGGAACCAGGACACCAATTTCGGTGAGCGCATTGAGATAGTTCGATGCCGTCTGCCGCCGTGCCACCCCGGCCTCGACCAAGTTGGCAATCCGGCAATACGGCTGAATGAAGATCTGCTCGACCAGCTCCCTCGAATGGATACCGGGCCGGTGCAGACGAATATGTTCAGATGCCAGTTCCATTTGCGCGTGTATGTCGCGAATCTTGGCAGTGGTCCAGAGCGCCGCCTCTTCGACTGCACCGACCATATAGAGGACCCATTCCGCCCATTCTCCGGCGCGCGTCACCCCGGCGAGTAAACGATAATAGGTCTCCCGCGTCCGGTTGATGGCGGCACTGAGGTAGAGCACCGGCAGTTCGAGCAATCCCTCGGCGACAAGAAACAGAAGGTTGAGGATGCGGCCGGTTCGCCCATTGCCGTCCGTGAACGGATGGATCGCCTCGAACTGGTAGTGCAGCACCGCCATCCGGACGAGCGGATCGAGGTCGGACGGGTCGTGCATGAAGACTTCCCAATTCGCCATCAGGTCGCGCAACAGGTCCGCGCCGACCGGCGGCGTGTAGACGACTTCGCCGGTCTTGTCGTTGCGCAACTGGGTTCCGGGAACACGCCTGACCTCCATTTCCACCCCTTTGATCTCGGCACAGATCTCGGTCGCGGTGACGGTCGACAAGGGACGCCGGGCGATCGCAAGAAACCCGCGACGGAGGGCGGATCCATAGCGGAGCGCTTCCTTGGTCGCCGGATCGACTGCGGTGGAATCGCCCTGTCCGATCGCCCGGAACAACCGGTCCGAAGTGGTCACCACATTCTCGATCTCGGAACTCGCCTGGGCTTCGAGAACGGGAATGGTGTTGATCAGCATCGCCTGATTGGGCAACAGCGTCCCGGCCTGCTTCAGCTCGGCCAATGCCGCCCTCGCGCCGATGCAACGCTTCAGGACGGCCTTGCTCTCGAGGTCGGTCCCGGGCGGCAGTCTGGGCAAATCGTTGTAGGGCTGGGTCGGATCGGGCGGCCCCATTCGGCGTCCTCGGCATATGTCGATGTCATCAACATATCCGAAAAACATGCATGAAAAACGCAGAAAAATCGACACATGCCTAGATAAGGCATTGATTTTCTGTGAGCGCCGAATGATTCCCCATCACTCGGCGCCGTTTAACGGTCAAGTCGAGGCGCTGACCATCGCGAAGGTCGGGCCGGAGAGATAGAACTGTTCGGAGCGTTCGACGAAGGTACCGCTGCGCTTGCCGTCCTGGCCCGGATAGGGGTGATAGGGCTCCATCGCCGTCACCTTCCGGGTTCCCTTGTCCTGACCGAAGATGACGTTCATGTGGGTGCCGCCGATCAGCGGATAGGTGAAGACCATGAGCGTCGGCCGGTCGCCCAGTGGCAGCGGCTTGTCCTTCCAATAGGCGGACTGGGCCAGCACCGCCTTCATCATGAAGCGCGGCTCGCGGCAGAAATTGTAGAGGAAATAGGTCGGCGGCATACCGCCGTCGTCGTTGCAGAACCGCGTGTATTGCACGATCAGGTCCATCTGGCTGAGCGCCGGGCGGCCGCCGCCCAGCGCCTTCAACCACCAGGACGAACAGGCGGCCCAGCAGGCATTGCCGTCGATCTGACCGATCGCCGGTGTCGATTTGTAGTCTGGCATGATGTGGTTCTCCCCCCGAAGAACGCGACTTGGCAACGGAACCACGAATCCGCGTCGAAGGAAATGGCCGCCGTCACACCGGCTCGACACCCGCCGCCGCCAGTGCCGCCCGCTGGCGCCCGGCCAAATGCGCGGCATCGAAGCCGTCAAGCGCCTCGTTGAACAGGCGGTACCAGTTCTGCCGGGCGTCGAGATGCAGGAAGACGGCGCCGAGCCCGATCGCCGCCCGGTCCATGAAGACGAATTCGCGCGGCGGCCGGATCGGCCCCAGGCTCTTCAGCCGGCGGTGCACCTCCATCATCTCGCGCCGTCCGTATTGGGCGGGCGAGACGCCGTCGGCGATGCTGCGGCTGCGGTCGTCGAGCAGCGGGCCATAGATGAAGCGGGCCCAGATGTTCAAGGTCTCGATCAATTCGTTGGAAAGGCCGCGGAAGCCCCAGATTTCATAGGCGTGCACGGCCTGCGCCGCATCGCCGGTGCGCAGCGCGTGATAGAGCGCCGAGACGCCTTCGACGAAGCCGGGTGGGAAGACGCGGATGCAGCCATAGTCGAGCAGGTTGATGCCCTCGGCATCGCCCCTCACGGTGTAATTGCCGAGGTGCGGATCGCCATGGATCACACCGATCCGGGTGAAGGGCAGCCACCAGGCACGGAACAGGACCTGGGCCAGATGATTGCGCCGCTCCTCCGTCGCCGATTTCCAGTCGAGGATCGGGGTGCCGTCCAGCCAGTTCATGGTCAGCAGGCGCCGGGTCGAAAGATCGGCGAAGGGCCGCGGCACGGCGATTTCCGCCTGGTCGGCCAGCACCGTACCGTAAAGGCGCATGTGCGCCGCCTCGCGCCCGTAATCCAGCTCCTCGCGGAGCCGCGCGGCGATCTCGTCGTAGATCTCGGCGGTGTCGATCACCCCGTCCATCCGCTTGTGGATCGAGAGGGCGAGCTTGAGCTGCTTCAGGTCGGCCTCGACGGCCGAGAGCATGTCGGGATATTGCAGCTTGACCGCGAGATCCACGCCATCGAGCGAGACCGCCCGGTGCACCTGGCCGAGGGAGGCGGCGCCGACCGCCTCGGTCGAGAATTCGGCGAAACGCGCGCGCCACTCCGGCCCCAGTTCGGCCGCCATGCGCCGGCGCACGAAGGGCCAGCCCATGGAAGGCGCCTGGGATTGCAACGTGGCCAGTTCCTTGGCGAATTCTTCCGGCACCGCGTCGGGCACCGTGGCCAGGATCTGGGCGACCTTCATCAGGGGGCCTTTGAGGCCGCCCAGCACCTTGCGCAGCTCGGCCGCGATCTTGGCGTAATCGGCTTCGGCGCCGACGATGCGCCGTCCGGCTTCGCGCATGGCGAGGCCGGAGACGGCGCCGGTCACCTTGGCATAGCGGCGCGCGCGGCTCGAAAAGCGATTGCCTTCCGCGTCGCGCTCGTCCGCCATCTCACATCGCTTCGAGCTGGTCGATGAAGCCCGAGACGACGCCGAGGCCCTTCGACCAGAAGGACGGATCGGAAGCGTCGAGCTTGAAGGGCGCCAGCAGTTCCTTGTGACGGAGCGTGCCGCCGGCCTTCAGCATGTCGAGATACTTCTGCTGGAAGCCGCCCTCCGCGCCTTCGTAGACGGCGTAGAGCGAATTCACCAGGCAGTCGCCGAAGGAATAGGCATAGACGTAGAAGGGCGAATGGATGAAATGCGGGATGTAGCACCAGTAGCTCTCATATCCCGGGTTCATCCTGATCGCCGGGCCCAGGCTCTCGCTCTGGATTTCCAGCCAGATTTCGCCGATCCGCTCGGCCGTCAGTTCGGACTTGCGGCGCTCGTCGTGGACGCGGCATTCGAACTGGTAGAAGGCGGTCTGGCGCACCACCGTGTTGATCATGTCCTCCACCTTGGTGGCGAGCAGGATCTTGCGGCGGGCGGGGTCGGTCTCGCGCCGGAGCAGGGCCTGGAAGGTCAGCATCTCGCCGAAGACCGAGGCGGTCTCGGCCAGGGTCAGGGGCGTATCCGCCATCAGGCAGCCCTGGTCGGCCGCCAGCACCTGGTGCACGCCGTGGCCGAGCTCATGGGCCAGCGTCATCACGTCCCGCGTCTTGCCCTGGTAGTTCAGCAAAAGATAGGGATGGGCCGAAGGCACGGTCGGGTGGGCGAAGGCGCCGGGCGATTTGCCGGGGCGGACCGGCGCGTCGATCCAGGCTGCGTCGAAGAAGCGCTTGCCGATCGTCGCCAGCTCCGGCGAGAAGTCGCCGTAGGCACCGAGCACGGTCGCCTTGGCCTCGTCCCAGGAAATCGTGCGGTCGTCGCCGGTCGGCAGCGGCGCGTTGCGGTCCCAGAAATTCAGCGCGTCCATGCCCATCCACTTCGCCTTCAGGGCGTAGTAGCGGTGGCTGAGCTTGGGATAGGCGTCACGCACCGCCTTCACCAGGGCGTCCACCACCTCGGCTTCGACGGCGTTGGAGAGATGGCGCGAGGCGGCCGGCGTCGGGTAATGGCGCCAGCGGTCCTCGATCTCCTTGTCCTTGGCGAGGGTGTTGGTGATCAGGGCGAACAGGCGGATGTTCTTTTCGAAGACCTCGGTCAGGGCCTTGGCGGCCCGTTCGCGCACCGCCCCGTCCTTGTCGGAGAGCAGGTTCAGCGCCTCGGCCGAGGTCAGTTCCTTGCCGTCCACGGTGAAGCGGAGCTGGGCGAAGGTCTCGTCGAACAGGCGGGTCCAGGCGGCACGGCCGGCGACATATTTCTCGTGCAGCAGCTTCTCGATCTCGTCCGAGAGCTGATGCGGCCTGAAGGCGCGGAGATCGCGCAGCCACGGCCGGTAATGGGCGAAGGCTGGTGATTCGGCGAGCTTGGCTTCGAGCACGTCGTCTTCCAGCCGGTTCAGTTCCAGCGTGAAGAAGAGCAGCACGCTGGAAATATCGGTCAGGCGTTCCTGCGTCGTCTGGTGGAACTGGGCGATCTTGGCGTCGGCCATGTTGCCGGCATAGATCAGCCCCGAGTAGGAGCCGATCCGGCCGAGCAGGTCCTGCAGCACCTCGTATTCGCGCATCGCCTTGCCGAGCGTGTCGCCCGGCAGGGCTTCGAGCTTGCCCTGATAGGCATCGGCGAAATTTTTCGCCGATGCCTCGCCGGCCTCGAAGGCCTTGGCCAGCTCGGGCGAATCGGGCCCCGGGTAGAGGTCCGTCAGATCCCATTCCGGCAAGGCCCCCAGGCCTTCGTTCCGAACCGCATCGCCGCTCATCGACATCACCCTAATCTTAGGTCCTTTGCCGATATGGGCCGATTGGCGGCTACGATCAAGCGCCGACGGCGCCTTCGTGCATACCGAGGGCTTCGAGATAGAGTTCCAGGATCGCATCCATCTCCTGGCGCTCCGCCTTGTCGATCTTGCGCAAGCGGATCACCTGGCGCAGCACCTTGGTGTCGAAACCGTTGCCCTTGGCTTCGGCATAGACTTCACGGATGTCGGCGGCCAGCGCCGCCTTCTCTTCTTCCAGTCGCTCGATTCGGGCGACGAACTGGCGCAGCTGCTCGCCAGCGATGCCGACGACTTCGGCCATGGGCTATCCTCTCGATCATGGAAATTCGGGCCCGGACGTTAGCCGGGGCGGGCCCCGCTTGGCAATCGGGCAGACCCTGACAGATTTTTTTCAGAAGCCGTTGACAAGCCCCCGTCCCGGACGCTATCAACCCGGCCTCGCACCTGCCCAGGTGGCGGAATTGGTAGACGCGCTAGTTTCAGGTACTAGTGCCCGTAAGGGCGTGGAAGTTCGAGTCTTCTCCTGGGCACCACGGCGATTGGATCGCCGAAGCCCCCCTCGCCGGGGGCCAGCTCGACAGCACAACTCCTGCCGGATCGAGGACGTCATGTCCGTGACCCTTCACCACGGCGACCTGCCGGCCGATCTCGACCTCGGCCCGGTCGTCGCCATCGATACCGAGACCATGGGGCTCAACCCCCATCGCGATCGCCTGTGCCTGGTGCAGCTCTCGGCCGGCGACGGCAATGCTCATCTGGTGAAGATCGCCCTCGGCCAGACCGCGGCGCCCAATCTGGCGCGCCTGCTGACCGATCCCAAGGTGCTGAAGCTCTTCCATTTCGCGCGATTCGACATCGCCGCGATGAAGCAGGGCCTGGGCGTCGTCACCGCGCCGGTCTATTGCACCAAGATCGCCTCGCGCCTGGTGCGCACCTTCACCGACCGCCACGGCCTCAAGGACCTGGTGCGCGAGCTGATCGGGGTCGAGATCTCGAAGCAGCAGCAGTCGTCCGACTGGGGCGCCGAGGATCTGAGCGAGGCGCAGCAGGCCTATGCCGCCTCGGACGTGCTCTATCTCCATGCCCTGAAGGCCAAGCTCGACGCCATGCTGGCGCGCGAGGGCCGCACGGCGATGGCCCAGGCCTGCTACGATTTTCTGCCGACCCGCGCCCAGCTCGACCTTGCCGGCTGGCCCGAAGTCGACATATTTGCCCATTAAGACGTGGCGGCCGGGCGCCCTGCCCTCGCCCGTGGGTTCCATGACGAAATGACAGCCAGAGCCGCGACCGCCTCCGATTCCCCGACCGACCTCGACGAGGCGCGCCGCGTCCTCGCGCTCGAGGCCCAGGGGATCGAGACCCTGGCCGAGTCCCTCGACGGGCGTTTTTCGGATGCAGTCGGGCGGATCGCCGCTTCGACCGGGCGGGTCATCGTCTCGGGCATGGGCAAATCCGGCCTGGTCGGGCGCAAGATTTCAGCCACGCTCGCCTCGACCGGCACGCCCTCCGTCTTCGTCCATCCGGCGGAAGCGAGCCACGGCGACCTCGGCATGATCACGACCGACGATGTCGTGCTGTGCCTGTCCAATTCGGGCGAGACCGCGGAACTCGCCTCGATCATCGCCTATGCCCGGCGCTACGGCATCACCCTGGTCGCGATCACGGGCGGGCTGGACAGTACGCTCGCCCGCGCGGCGGACGTGCTGCTGCCCCTGCCCCCGGTGGCGGAGGCCTGCCCGCTCGGCCTCGCGCCCACCACCTCGACCACCATGCAGCTCGCCCTCGGTGACGCGCTGGCGATCGCCCTGATGGCCAGGCGCGGCTTCACCGCCGAACAGTTCCGCTCGTTCCATCCGGGCGGCATGATCGGGCGCAAGCTCGCCTGGGTCTCAGACCTGATGCATGGGGGCACGGAAATCCCCCTGACCACGCCGGGCGAGCGCATGGACCGGGTCATTCTGACCATCACCTCGGGCCGTTTCGGCTGTGCCGGCGTGACAGACGCCGAGGGCCACCTGGTCGGCATCATCACCGACGGCGACCTGCGCCGGAAAATGGGGCCCGAGTTGCTGAAGCTGACCGCCGGCGAGGTAATGACGCGGAACCCGCGCACGATCGGCGCCCGGGTGCTGGCCGCCGAAGCGCTGCACATGATGAATACCCACGCCATCACGGCCCTTTTCGTGGTCGACGAGGCGGGACGGCCGCTCGGCATCCTGCATATCCACGACCTCCTGCGCGCCGGGGTGGCCTGACATGGCGAACGGGCCGCAGCCGCCGTTCGGGGCCGCGGGGCCGCGCCCGCGCGGCGCCGCCGTTCGCCGCAGCGTGACGCCCTACAGCCGTTTCGTCGGGCTGATGAAGATCCTGCTGCCGCTGGTCGCGGTCGGCCTGCTGGCCGCGGTGCTGGTCTGGCCCTCGCTGGAGAGCCGCCGCGAACAGGCGTTCTCTTATGCCAGCGTGGAAATCCGCTCCGACGGCCTCGAGATGCTGGCGCCGGTGCTGACCGGCACCGACGACAAGGGCCATCCCTTCACCATGACGGCGAAGCGGGCCACCGCCGACGGGCTGGAGCCGACCGAGATCACCCTCTACGACATCGACGCCGACCTCGCCGGCCAGGACGGCAAGCCGGTGAAGCTGATCGCCAGCAGCGGCATCTACCGCCCGGGCGACAAGACACTGAAGCTGGACGGCGACGTCACCGTGACGCTGGCGGACGGGCATCGCATCCGGCTCGAAACAGTCTTCGTGGATCTTGCCAAAGGCACCGCTTCGAGCGACAAGCGGGTGGAGGGATCGGGCCCCACCGGCCAGATCGAAGCCGACCGCATGGAGGCCGCCGATAACGGCCACAAGTTGCGCTTCGACGGCCGGGTCCGGGTAGTGATCACGCCGCCCGCTCCCGCGTCCGACCAGCCGAGGAATGGCCAATGACGACGATGGTACGAGTATTGCGCCGCGCGGCCGCCCTGAGCCTGGCCGGATCGCTGGCCTTCGCCGCGACGGCCCTGGGCCAGGGGGCGACCCCGGCCGGCCCGCCCCGGCTGAACTTCAATTCGAGCGCCCCGATCGAGATCCTGGCCGATTCCCTCGAAGTCCAGGACCAGAGTTCCAGTGCCGTCTTCTCGGGCAACGTGAAGGTCACGCAGGCGGACATGATCCTGCGCGCCGACCGCCTCGAGGTGACCTATGCCGGCGGCAGTGTGACCGATACGACGGGCGGCCCCTCGGCGATCAAGAAGATCATCGCCAAGGGCAATGTCTTCGTCACCTCGAAGGAAGACACCGCACAGGGTGACGCCGCCGTCTACGAGCCCGAGAAGGGCGTCGTGACCATGACCGGCAACGTCATCCTGACCCGTGGACAGAACGTCCTGAAGGGCAGCGAACTCGTGGTCAACCTGCACACCGGGCGCAGCGTGATGACCGGCGGGTCGGCCGACGGCCGGGTGAAGGGCCTGATCGTGCCGAACAGTGCCGGCGGTGCGGCCGCGCAATGAGCCTCGCCCCCGCGGCCGACGAGGCGCCCGCGGCCGAAACCGGCCTGGTCGCCCATTCGATCGGCAAGATCTACAACAAGCGTCCCGTCGTGCGCGGCGTCAGCCTGCACCTGCAGCGGGGCGAAGTGGTCGGCCTGCTGGGCCCGAACGGCGCCGGCAAGACCACCTGTTTCTACATGATCTCGGGCCTGGTCGCCCCGGACTACGGCACCATCCTGTTCGACGGACAGGATGTCACGCCGCTGCCCATGTATCGCCGCGCCCGCCTCGGCATCGGCTATCTGCCGCAGGAAGCCTCGATCTTCCGGGGCCTCAGCGTCGAGGACAACATCCGCGCCGTGCTCGAGATCGTCGAGACCGAGCGGGACCGGCGCGAGGCGATCCTGGACGATCTGCTGGCCGAATTCTCGATCGCGCATCTGCGCAAGACCTCGTCGGTCGCGCTGTCGGGCGGCGAGCGGCGGCGCGTCGAAATCGCCCGGGCCCTGGCCACCGACCCCGCCTTCATCCTGCTGGACGAGCCGCTGGCCGGCATCGACCCGATCGCGGTCGACGAGATCCGGAACCTGATCAGCCATCTGAAGGACCGGGGCATCGGCGTGCTGATTACCGATCACAATGTCCGCGAAACGCTGGACATGATCGACAGGGCCTACATTATTCATGAGGGGCAGGTCCTGATGGAGGGCTCGCCCGACGAGGTGGTGGCCCACGAAGGTGTGCGCCGCGTCTATCTCGGTGACCGCTTCAGCCTCTGACGGAAGGACCCAATGGCGATCGCGCAACGACTGGAACTAAAGCAGGGCCAGTCGCTGGTGATGACCCCCCAGCTGCAGCAGGCGATCAAGCTGTTGCAACTGAGCCAAGTCGAGCTCGCCTCCTTCGTCGAACAGGAACTCGAGCGCAATCCCCTGCTGACCCGCGACGAGGGAGAGCGGCCGGACGCCGAGTCGCCCCCCGGGTCCGAGAGCCCGGAAGCCGCCCCGCGGGAAGGCCCGACCTCGGTCGATCGCGACATCCGCGACAGCGGCGACATGGGCGAACGCGCGGCCAGCCTCGAGGACGGTTACGAGAATGTCTTCGGCGACGACGCGCCGAACGACCGCGCCTCGCTCCAGGCGGCGGGACCGGACGACCTGGTCGAGACCAATTGGAGCGGCATCGGCAGCGGCGGGCGCAGCGATTTCGACGAGGGCGACCTTTCGGGCGACGCCCGCCTCGTCTCTTCCGAATCCCTGCGCGACCACCTGATGGCGCAACTGGCCGAGTTGTCGCTCGACCCGGCGAGCCGGCTGATCGCCGCCAACCTAGTCGATTCGCTCGACGAAGCCGGCTATCTGACCGAGGAGACGGCGGATATCGCCGCCCGCCTGGGCATCGACGAGACGACGCTGGAAGCCCTGCTGCTGAAGCTCCAGTCGCTCGACCCGCCCGGCGTCTTCGCCCGCTCGCTGGCCGAATGCCTGGCCATCCAATGCCGCGAGGCGGACCGGCTGGACCCCACCATGGCGGCGGTGCTGAAGCATCTCGACCTGGTCGCCCGGCGCGACCTCTCCGGTCTCGCCCGGATCGCCGGTGTCGACGAGGACGAGATCGTCGAGATCATCAAGGAAATCCGCACCCTGAACCCGAAGCCCGGGCACGCCTTCGACACGGCGCCGGTGCAGACGGTGATTCCCGACGTCTACATCCGCCGCGGTGCCGAGGGCGACTGGCTGATCGAGCTGAATTCGGAGACCATGCCGCGCGTCCTGATCGACCGGCGCTATGCCGCCCGTCTCTCGGCCGGCGACGCCACGAAGAAGGACGACAAGGCCTATCTCTCAGACTGTCTCGCTTCGGCCAATTGGCTCGTGAAGGCGCTGGACCAGCGGGCACGGACGATCCTCAAGGTGGCGACCTCCCTGGTCCGCCAGCAGGACGCCTTCCTGCGCCATGGCATCGCCCATTTGAAGCCGATGAACCTGAAAGCGATCGCGGAAGAGATCGGTATGCACGAATCGACCGTCTCGCGCGTCACCGCCAACAAGTGGGTGTGGACGCCGCGCGGGCTGTTCGAGATGAAGTTCTTCTTCACCGCGGCGATCGGCTCGACCGATGGATCGGACGCCCATTCGGCCGAGTCGGTGCGGCACCGGATCCGCCAGTTGATCGACGGCGAGGCACCGAACGCCGTCCATTCCGACGACAAGCTGGTCGAACTCCTGAAGCGCGACGGCATCGATATCGCCCGGCGCACCGTCGCCAAGTATCGGGAGGCCATGGGCATCGGCTCGTCGACCGAGCGGCGCCGGCAGAAAGCCCTCGCCGGCCGCTGAGCCCAAAAGATCCCTGGGAAAAATGTCCCGGGGGGCGCTCCGCTCTGGAAACCGGGAACGTTAGCTCGTAAGTATGAGGTGACGGACTCGCGGTCCGGCAGCGGCCTCGGGGGAGGCGGCGCCCGATGACGGTGCCGCGCCGCCGGAGCGGGAGCCCCGTCCAAGCGCCCCATTCCTTACGCGCAGGCACATCATGAAGCTGATCATTTCCGGCAAACAAATCGACGTCGGCGACGCTCTCCGCACTCATGTCACGGAGCGGCTTAAAGTCCTCGTCGGCAAATATTACGACCGGCCGATCGACGCCACCGTCACCTTCTCCCGGGAGGCCCACCTCTTCTGCACGGATGTGACCGTGCATTTCGGCGCCGGCCTGACGGTCAATTCGCAAGGCGAAGGCACCGAGATCTACGGCAGCTTCGAAGCCGCCGCGGAGCGCGTCGAAAAGCGCCTGCGCCGCTACAAGCGCCGCCTGAAGAATCACCACCACGGTGCCATCCGCACGATCGAGCCGGCGCTGGCCCGCGTCCTGACCCCCGAGGCCGAGGACGACCACGAGGAACATGCGAACGGCCTGGAAGGCACCGGCGGTCCCCTCGTGATCGCCGAGTCCGAGGCGGAGATCGAGACCCTGAGCGTTTCCGAAGCCGTGTTCCGGCTCGATCTCGGCGAGCACCCGGCGATCATGTTCCGCAACCGGGCCAACGGCGGCCTCAACGTGGTCTATCGCCGCCCGGACGGCAACATCGGCTGGATCGAGCCGAACAAGCGCGCCGTCGGCGCCCCCGCGTGAGGCTTGACCCTTGGAGCTTGACAGCATCATCGGTCCTGAGGGCGTGATCGCCGATCTCAAGGCCAACAGCAAGAAGCAGGCCCTGCAGGAATTGTCCGCCCGTGCCGCCACCATCACCGGCGTGCACGAGCGGACGATCTTCGACATCCTGCTGGAGCGCGAGCGCCTGGGCACCACGGGTGTCGGCCAGGGCATCGCGATCCCGCACGGAAAACTGGGCGAGATCGATCGCCTGTACGGCCTCTTCGCGCGCCTGTCCTCGCCGATCGACTTCGAGTCGATCGACGAGCAGCCGGTCGATCTGATCTTCCTGCTGCTGGCGCCCCAGGGCGCCGGCGCCGATCACCTGAAGGCGCTCGCCCGCGTCTCGCGCCTGCTGCGCGACCGCGAAACCTGCGAAAAACTCCGCCACTGCGACTCGGTCGAAGCGATCTACGCCCTGCTGACCGACAACACCCGGCCGCACGCGGCCTGACGTCCTCCGTCACCATCCCACGGCCCCGGCGAAGGCCGGGGCCGCACGGGTGTGGGGTTCGGAGCCGGCCGGTCAGTGCACGCTGACAGGCTGCATTTCGTGCTGAAGGGCCGCGGCGAAGGCCAAGTCACGGGTCTCGGCCAGGGCCAGCGGCGAACCGTCGGCAGCATGGACCGCGACCACGTTCTTGCCGTCGACCACGACGGGCTTCACATAGACCAGGGCACCGCCACCGAGGGCTGCCAAGTCTTCCGGCGTCATCTGCCGAATATCGATGTTTCTTGTCTCACCAATCATCTCACACCTCCGCGAGATGCCCCATCATGGGCGCATCCTGCTTAACGGGCCGTTTAAGCCCCGTTGCTCGACTCGCCGCCGTCCGTTTCCAGGATCTGACGCTCGTCGCTGCCGTCCACGCTCCCGTCGATCGGGATCGTGCGCACGACACTGGCCGGGACGGGACGGCGCAGGTCGACGTGCAGGAGCCCGTTGTCGAGCCCGGCCCGCACGATTTCGATGCCCTCCGCCAGCACGAAGGCCTTCTGGAACTGGCGGGCGGCGATACCGCGATGGATATAGGTCTTCTTCGCGTCCTCGGCCGCTTGGCGGCCACGCACGATGAGCTGATTCTCCTCCACGGTGACCGACAGGTCCTCGCGGGCGAAACCGGCCACGGCCAAGGTGATGCGCAGGGAATGCGGCCCCGTCTGCTCGATGTTGTAGGGCGGATAGCCGTCCGTCGCCGATTTGGCGACCCGGTCGAGCACCCGCTCCATATGGTCGAAGCCGAGCAGAAGCGGGCTGTTGAAGACGGAAAGGCGAGTCATGGACCGGCAAACCCCTCGATCGAGCGAGTACGCGTGACGGCCCCGAAGGCACCGCCACCAGTATGATCTGGCGATGGCGCCAACAAAATCAAGGGGGTGGCGCGCCCCGCGGCCGCATGGCCGGGGCGCGCCCGGCCCATCTTACGAGACGATGGGCGGCTGGAAGGACAGGCCCAGGTCCCAGGGGAAATAGATCCAGGTGTCCTGGCTCACCTCGGTCACATAGGTGTCGACCAGGGGCCGCCCCATGGGCTTGGCATAGACGGTGGCGAAATGGGCCTTGGGCAGCATGTCGCGCACCATACGGGCGGTCTTGCCGGTATCCACCAGGTCGTCGACCAGCAGGATCTCCGAGCCGCCGTCGGCCGCCAGCTCGGCCAGCTCGGGGGCGAGGCCCTTCATCAGATGCGCCGCCCCCTGTTCCTTGTAGTCGTGATAGGAGGCGATGCAGATCGTGTCGATCAGGCGGATGTTCAACTCGCGGGCGACGATCAGGGCCGGCACCAGGCCGCCTCGGGTGATGCAGACGATCGCCTTGTATTTCCGCTCGCCCGCCGTCAGGCGCCAGGTCAGGGCGCGGGCGTCGCGGTGAAACTGCTCCCAGGAAACCGGAAAGGCCTTCTGGCTGTTCGGCTCGCTCATTCGACGGAAACCCCGTTGGATGATTCGCAGGTCCCGCACGCGGCGGGCTACGAAAAGACTAGCGGGCGCGGGTACCGCCGGCCATGCCGAAACCGCTGGCCCGAAACCGCTGGCCCGAAAGCAGGAAAGGCGACCCGCTCGGGTCGCCTTTCTTGTTTACCGGACGGATGGTGGAGCCAAGGGGAGTCGAACCCCTGACCTCTTGAATGCCATTCAAGCGCTCTCCCAACTGAGCTATGGCCCCAAGCCGTCGGTCCCGCCGAGTCTGCCGGTCGCTGCCAGCGTCCCCTGCGGAGCGCGGACACTAGTGAGATCCCGCGCCCCGATCAAGCACTTTTTTCAGCGCTCTTTCTCTTCGTCCAAATCGATATCCGCGTCGACCACGTCCTCCAGATCCTCGTCGTCGAGGTCTTCATCCGCGTCGAGCAGGGTATCGTCCTCCTCCTCCTCGTCGACCGCCTCGTCGACGTCGATGTCGGCGTCCACATCGGCGTCCGCGTCGGTTTTGGCGATGATGTCGGCCTCGTCACCATCGAGCTCTTCGATGCCGACATCCTCCTCCTCTTCCTCGTCGCTCTCGTCGTCGGGGACGTCCTCGTCTTCGAGATCGTCGGGCTCCTCGTCACGGTCGACGGCCAAGACGGCCACCGCCTTGCTCTTCGCCACCTTGGTGTCGGGGCGCACGCGGCGCACCTTCAAGGCGGCTTCGGGCTCGAACACTGTTTCGCACTTCGGGCACGCGATGGGGTCGCGGCCCATGTCGTAAAAGCGCGCACCGCAGGCGAGGCACTGCCGCTTCACGCCCCATTCGGGTTTGGCCAAGGTCGTTCTCCACGCAAAATCAGGGGGTCGCTTTGCCATGAAGTGCACGGCCTGTCAAAGCAATCGGCGACGTGGTAAGTGCAGCCATCGTCGATTCGGACTTCGAGGCCCCCGCGTGCCAGCCCAGAGTGCAAAGAAGAGCCCCGCCCTCGCCGGCTCCGTCGCCGTGCCGGGCGACAAGTCGATCTCGCACCGCGCCCTGATTCTGGGGGGCCTCGCCGTCGGCCGGACCGAGGTCACCGGCCTTCTCGAAGGCGAGGACGTGCTGCACACGGCGGAATGTATGCGCCGCCTCGGCGCCGGCGTCACCCGCCTCGGCCCCGGGCACTGGCAGGTCGACGGCGTCGGCGTAGGCGGCCTGACCGAGCCGGCCGATGTCCTCGACATGGGCAATTCGGGCACGGGGGCCCGCCTGCTGATGGGGGCCGTGGCGGGCCACCCGATCACCGCCATCTTCACCGGCGACGCTTCGCTGAACCGCCGCCCCATGGCGCGGGTGACCGAGCCTCTGTCGCGCATGGGGGCGAGCTTCGTCGGCCGGGCCGGCAACAAGCTGCCCATGGCCGTAGTCGGTGCCCGGAACCCGATGCCGATCGAATACCGCCTGCCGGTCGCCTCGGCCCAGGTGAAATCGGCGATCCTGCTCGCCGGCCTGTGCGCGCCGGGCGAAACCTCGGTGATCGAGCCCGAACCGACGCGCGACCATTCGGAACGTCTGCTCGGCCATTTCGGCGCCGAGATCCGCATCGTCGACGCCGCCGACGGCAGCCGCAAGGTGACCCTGCGCGGCCAGCCAGAACTGATCGCGGCGCCGGTGATCGTGCCGGGCGATCCCTCCTCCGCCGCCTTCCCGCTGGTCGCCGCCCTGATCGTGCCGGGCTCCGATATCGTGATCGAGAACGTCGGTCTCAATCCGCTGCGCACCGGCCTCTTCGACACGCTGATCGAGATGGGCGCCGACATCACCTATCTGAACAAGCGGGTGGCCGGCGGCGAGCCGGTGGCCGACCTGCGAATTCGCCATTCGGCCCTGAAGGGTGTCGAGGTGCCGGCCGGCCGGGCGCCCTCGATGATCGACGAATATCCCGTGCTCGCCGTCGCCGCCGCCTTTGCCCAAGGTACGACGCGGATGAACGGCCTCGCCGAACTCCGGGTCAAAGAGAGCGACCGGCTCGCCGCCGTCGCCGCCGGCCTTGCCGCCAACGGCGTCGCCCATGAGGCCGGGCCGGACTTCCTGGTCGTTTCCGGACGCGGCAAAGTCGCGGGCGGCGGCACCGTGGCGACCCATATGGACCACCGCATCGCCATGTCCTTCCTGGTCATGGGCCTCGCCGCGGAAACGCCGGTGACGGTCGACGACGTCGCGATGATCGAAACCTCCTTCCCGGATTTCGGCCGGCTGATGGCGTCGCTCGGCGCGATTCTCGCATGAGCGGGTCCTTCATCGTCGCGATCGACGGGCCGGCCGCCGCGGGCAAGGGCACGCTGGCCCGGCTGATCGCCGATTATTTCGGCCTCGCCTATCTCGACACCGGCGCGCTCTACCGCGGTGTCGCCCTCAGCCTGATCGAGGCCGGGCTGACCGCGCCGACCGAGGCGGAAGCGGCCGCCGCCGCCCTGAATCTCGACCCCGGGTTGCTGCAGTCGCCCGATCTCCGGCGCGAGGACGTCGGCAATCTGGCCAGTGTGGTCGCCGCCATGCCGGCGGTACGCGCCGCCCTCGACAGTTTCCAGCGCAATTTCGCCGCCCGCCCGCCGGGCGGCGCGCCGGGGGCCGTGGTCGACGGGCGCGACATCGGCACCGTGATCTGCCCGGGCGCGCCGGTGAAACTATTCCTCACCGCCAGCGTCGCCGCCCGGGCGGCGCGGCGCTTCCTGGAACTCCAGGCCAAGGCCAGGCCCGCCGACCTCGCCCAGATCACGGCCGAGATCGAGGCGCGCGACGCGCGCGACGCCAGCCGCGCCACGGCGCCCCTCAAGGCCGCCGAGGACGCCCACTTGATGGATACCTCGAATTTGTCTATAGACGAGGTCTTCGCGCGAGCGAAGACCATCATCGAGACGGCGCGGCAGACACGGACCTGAGAGGTCCGCCGTTTTCCGTGCCCTTTGTCGTTCCTGCCCCCGCCCGGGAGACGGGGGAAGACCGCCGGAGACAACCGGCCGGCCCGTAAGAGAGACTAGGAGACTACTGACTATGACTGAGAAAGAGAATTTCGCCGAACTGCTGGACGAAGTGTTCGGCTCCGCCAATTCCCTCGAAGGCAGCGTGATCGAAGGCCGCGTGGTCGCGATCGAAAACGACTTCGCGGTGATCGACGTCGGCCTGAAGGCCGAGGGCCGCGTGGCCCTGAAGGAATTCGCCCCGCCCGGCCAGAAGTCCGAGCTGAAGCCCGGCGACATCGTCGAGGTCTACCTCGAGCGCATGGAAAACGCGATGGGCGAAGCGGTGATCAGCCGCGAGAAGGCCCGCCGCGAGGAAGCCTGGACCATCCTCGAGCGTGCGTTCGAGAAGGGCCAGCGCGTCGAAGGCGTCATCTTCGGCCGCGTCAAGGGTGGCTTCACGGTCGACCTGTCGGGCGCCGTCGCCTTCCTGCCGGGTTCGCAGGTCGATGTCCGCCCGGTGCGCGACATCACGCCCCTGATGGGCGTGCCGCAGCCCTTCCAGATCCTCAAGATGGACCGCCGCCGCGGTAACATCGTCGTGTCGCGCCGCGCCGTCCTCGAAGAGACCCGCGCCGAGGCCCGTTCGGAACTGGTCGCCAACCTCAAGGAAGGCCAGATCCTCGAAGGCGTGGTCAAGAACATCACCGATTACGGTGCCTTCGTGGACCTCGGTGGCGTCGACGGCCTGCTCCATGTGACCGACATCGCCTGGCGCCGCGTCAACCACCCGTCGGAAGCGCTGACCATCGGCCAGACCGTGAAGGTGCAGGTCATCCGGGTGAACCCCGAGACCCAGCGCATCTCGCTCGGCATGAAGCAGCTGCTCGCCGATCCGTGGGACGGCGTCGCCGCCAAGTATCCGGTGGGCGTGAAGTTCATCGGCCGCGTCACCAACATCACCGACTACGGCGCCTTCGTGGAGCTGGAGCCGGGTGTGGAAGGCCTGGTCCACGTCTCCGAAATGAGCTGGACCAAGAAGAACGTCCATCCGGGCAAGATCGTCTCCACCTCGCAGGAAGTGGAAGTGATGGTGCTCGAGGTCGACGCCAACAAGCGCCGCATCTC
>Ga0265297_10001202_pt1 | contig 62844 bp, 68 predicted proteins | sample Munlanlwell13791_FD_192502 | JGI IMG/M metagenome (GOLD analysis project Ga0265297, IMG submission 192502) | Leachate microbial communities from a municipal landfill in Southern Ontario, Canada - Leachate well 137-91 | ecosystem: Engineered > Solid waste > Landfill > Unclassified | place... | reverse complement strand
GACGAAAAAAGGGGGAGAGGATGTACAAACACTCTCTTCCCACGATGAAAGTGAGGAGTCTCAAAAAGTAGCCAAAACGATTCGCAAACTCTTAGATACAGGGGTGCGTGCCAATGAAATTGCCGTGCTCTATCGGATCAACGCTCTAAGCCGCTCTCTCGAGGAGGGATTAAACCGTGCAGGAGTTGCGTACAAACTCGTTGGAGGATTGCGTTTCTATGACCGCGCCGAAGTCAAAGATCTCATCAGCTATTTGCGTGTTATCACCAATGTTCACGATAATTTTTCCCTCAAGCGGATCATCAATAAACCCAAACGGGGGTTAGGGAAAGCGACCATTGAAAAACTCGAACTCTCAGCGATGAGTGCCGGTAAATCAATGTTTGAATTTATTGACACTTTATCCGATAGCGAATTGGAAGGGTTGGCACGTAAAAAAAGTGTCGGAGAATTGCGGAGTTTTATTCGTGAAATTGTCGAATTACGTGATATTGCCGAAGAAGCCATTTACCAATTTATCGATCAGCTTGAAAATCGTTTCAAAATCAAAGAGACTCTAAAAGGGCTCCCCGATGAAGCCGATAAAATCTCAAATGTGGATGAATTTTACGGTCTGTTTCGCGATTATGTCAAACAAAACCCCGAAGCCTCTCTCGCCGAATTTTTAAATGACATTACCCTCCAAAGCGATCAAGATCAGATCGAAGGAGAAAGTATCTACATTATGAGTATCCACGCTTCCAAAGGATTGGAGTTTGAGCACCTTTTTGTTATCGGAATGGAAGAAGGATTTTTACCCCTAATCGGCGATGGAAGCGATTTGGAAGAAGAGCGTCGCCTTGGATATGTCGCCTTTACCCGTGCCAAAAGCAATCTCACCCTTTCCAGTGTTAACAGCCGTTTTTATAAAGGTCGTCGCACAGAACTGCAAAAAAGCCGTTTTATCAATGAAGCGGGTTTGTGTGAGGGATCACTTATTTTGGAAAAAAATACTGCTTATAAAAAAGGGGATTTAGTACGTCACAAAATATTTGGTGCCGGACGTGTCGAGGGTGTGAGTAAATCGGGACGGGAATTTAAACTTCTCATCAACTTTGGTGGCAATAAACGTGATATTCTCGCCTCCTTTGTGGAGAAACTCTAATTGAATCGTCTTTTTGTAGCCTATAAGCCCGCAGGGATAAGTTCCAATCATTTTTTAGGGCGGTTAAAACGTCAGTATGGCGTTAAAAAAGCAGGCTTCTCAGGAACCCTTGACCCTTTTGCAAAAGGGGTTTTGATTGTCGCTTTTGGCAATCATGGTCGCCTCTTTCGTTTTTTAAACAAAACCCCAAAGCGCTATCGTGCAACGCTGTGGCTGGGTGCATATTCCCCCACATTGGATATTGAAGGGGTAGAAGAAATTGAAATGCTAGAGACTTTTCCTGTTGAAAAAATAGAGACCATTATTGCCTCACTTCAAGGAGAACTTACCTACCTACCGCCCAAATTTAGTGCAAAACGCCTTAATGGAAAACGTGCCTACGAGTTTGCAAGAGCCGGTATCGACGTTGAACTTAAAACCATCACTTCTACCATTCATGAAATAAAAATGCTCCACTATTGTCACCCCTTTGTCACATTTGAAGCAAGTGTTTCGGAAGGCAGCTATATTCGCTCACTGGGTGAAATGATGGCTGATGCGCTGGGATGCTCAGGCTCACTCAGCGCACTGGAACGCTTGAGTGAAGGACAGTTTGTATTGGATAATGAAAAAGAAATTGACATAAAAACAGCTCTTGGCATCCCTAAAAATCGGTATAATGGCACCAAAGAAACCATTCTGTTAGGTCAACCATTAGAGCGATCACTTTTTGATATAAACGAAAAGGGAACCTATTGGATTGATAACGATGAAACAATCTCCATTGTCGAGATTGCCGATGATAAAGTTCACTATATTCTCAATAAGGTTGAGGCATGCTAATACTCTCACGCAAACTCGATGAATCCATCCTTATTGGGGATTCAATAACAATTAAAGTTGTTGCCATTGACAAAGGCGTCGTTAAACTCGGTATTGATGCCCCTACTCATATTCGAGTACTACGAAGTGAACTCATTCGTGCCGTGGCAGACTCTAATAAAGCGGCTTCTGTTGAACATGATGAATCCCTTTTGCATCAACTTTCCCAAAAATTCAAACTATGAAACAGTACAAAGCCTTTGCAAAGGTCAATATTTTTCTAAAAATAACAGGGGTGCGGGGAGAATACCACACCATCACCTCACGATTTATGCGGGTATCCACCCTTTTTGATACCCTGTGGTTTGAACCAAAATCAACTCCTGAATTTGAAATTCGGGGAAATTTTGACTGCGAGATACACTCCAATACTATTTATAAAGCCTACAAGCACCTCCTCGCCTATACCCGCTCAAATGCATTATCAACTCTGATGGAAGAGAATGCTGTATGTGTTGATAAACAAATCCCGTCCTATGCGGGTTTAGGCGGGGGAAGTTCCGATGCTGCCACCTATCTTCATCTGTGCAACGATACCCTCCATCTTGGATTAAGCGTTGAGGAACTCTCTGAAATCGGCGCATCTGTGGGTGCTGATGTCCCCTTCTTTGTCTACGGCTACGAAAGTGCCAATGTCAGCGGAATCGGGGAAATTGTAACGCCGTACAACGAGAAACGTATTGATTTTGAAACGATTACCCCGCCTATTCAAATCAGTACTCCTGCTGTGTATCGCTACTACCGTGAACATCTTTTTAAACCCATCAGCACTGAAGACGCATCACACCTTGAAGCAACCTCCTCACGGGAAATTTTGGCAACCATGGACCCAAAAGAGGCAAATGATCTCTACAAGGCTGCTCTTGGACACTATCCTGAACTTGCCGAAAAAGAAGGATGGTTTTTTTCAGGCAGTGGCAGCAGTTTTTTTAGAGTAAAAGGAGAGTTATAATGGGCGAAAATATAGCCACTAATAAAAAAGCATTTTTCGACTACTACATCGAAGAAAAATTCGAAGCAGGTCTCGTCCTTCATGGTTCAGAAGTAAAAGCTTTGCGCGCAGGGCGGGTCAATCTCAAAGAGGGATTTATCAAAATCGTTCGCGGTGAAGCGTTTCTTTTCAATGTCCATATTGGTGTCCTTGCTACAACACATCATTTTTATGCACACGAAGAGCGAGGATCTCGAAAACTCCTTCTGCATAAAAAACAAATTGAGAAGATGCTCAAAGCAGTTGAAAAAGAAGGCTTTACCCTTGTCCCCCTAAGTATTTATCTCAATGACCGTAATATTTTCAAGATGCAAGTTGCCATCGCAAAAGGGAAGAAGCTCTACGACAAACGGGATGATTTAAAAGAAAAAAGCCTTAAACGGGATATGGAACGAGCCCTCAAAGGAGAATAGCACAATGGTCACAATGAACGGTATCACCCTGCATGATTTACACTTTAAAGACCTTCAAAATCCCATTCACCCTTCTGTTTACGAAAGTTTCAGTGATTACCAAATTTTGATCCTTAGATTACCTGAACTATGGGAGGGTAAAGCGAATATCCTCTCTCTTCGATTGCCTGAATTTTGGGAAGCCAAAGGGAAGTTTCTCTCCTATGGTTTTGTCATTACACCCGATAAAGTATGCTATTACGATAAAAAGCAAGAAATCTTTATCAACTATCCAGCAGGAATGAAAGATTTATACCACTTTTTAGATACGAAGATTGATGCACTCATGGACGATATGGACATGGCTCAAGAGAAAATAGCCTTTATCGAAGAGGGACTGTATAAAAAGAATAACAGCAATCTTATGGATCGATGGCATACCCTTAAAAAAGAGCTTTCACGTTCAGAGCGTGTTATCGTCAAAGCAGTCGATACTCTCGGACTTTTTATTGTCAAGTCAAAACTCACTGAAGAGTCGTTGCAAAACGAATTCAATGATCTTCATGAGCATCTCGAGAGAACGCTTCGCTCCACCATTTCTGCCAATAACCAGCTCGATGATTTGTACCGTTACTACAACCTCCGCTCCAATGATCGGATGAATCGCAGCATCTATGTCCTCACGATTGTTTCTGTTATATTTTTACCTCTTAATCTCGCTGTTGGATTTTTCGGGATGAATACCGGAGGATTACCTTTCCAAGATTCCAATTTTGGAACAGTCTACGCATTTGAAAGTATGATACTTTTTGCTGTATTGCTTATTGGGGCAGTGATCTGGAAAATAAAACAAGAGTAAGATTTCTCCCATATTCGAAAAATATGGGTAGCTTTAGGGGGTTGTAGGGACATTTGTCCCTGCCATCAAAACGGATATATTCGTTTTGATGCGTAGTATTATAGTTATTTAGCGCGACGAATTTCTTTGATACGTGCTTTTTTACCAGCAAGATCACGAAGATAGAACAATTTCGCACGACGAACACGACCACGACGAAGTACTTCGATTTTCTCTAAGCTATCGCTGTAGATTGGGAATACACGCTCGATACCGATAGCGTTTGCTCCGATTTTACGAACCGTGATAGTACGACCAGTGCCTTCTCCACGAATAGAGATACATACACCCTCATAACTTTGAACACGAGTTTTTTCACCCTCTGTAATGCTAACTGCTAAACGAAGTGTATCGCCTGCACGAAATAAAGGGATATCTTTCCCAGCGATTTGTGCTTGCTCGAAGCTAGCAATGTATTTATTTTTCATAAGAAGTCCTTATTTTATGCTTTAGTAGCTGTTCAGGTCTGAAATATTTTGTTTTACATTCAGACAAAGCTAATTTTAGTGCTAGAATTTTACTGTGATTTCCCTTTAAATATTCTGATGGAACACCCATTTTCTCGTAAATAGGTGGTTTTCCAAAAGAAGGTGCTTCTAAAAGTGGCGTTTCAAAGCTTTCATATTCAAGTGATTCACTGTTTCCAAGAACGCCGTCAATATTTCTAACAATTGCATCACTCATAACAAGCGATGGAAGTTCTCCTCCGGTGAGGACATAATCCCCAATGCTAAATACTTCATCAGCATACGTTTCGATCACACGCTCATCAATCCCCTCATACCGTCCGCTAACAAAAACAACATGGGATTTTAAAGCAAGACGCTTGGCATCATTTTGGGTAAATTGCTTCCCTACGGGTGCGGCAAAAATGATATAGGCATCGTCATCCAATGTATTGAGTGCGTCAAAAAGGGGCTGAGGGGTCATAACCATCCCAGCTCCTCCCCCTACAGCCGTATCATCAACTTTAGAGTGTTTGGATGCACTGTAATCTCTGGGATTGAGATACGCAACCTCAAACTTCCCTGATTCAATGGCACGCTTCAAAATAGAATCTTGAAAATACCCTTCGATCAAATTGGAAAACAGCGTAACATAGGTGAATCGCATTACGATGCCTCAAGTAAGTCGATGCCACCATCCACGCTGATTTTTTTCGTTTCCAAATCAATATTAAGGACAAAACGATCAATATAAGGGATTAAAAACGTAGCAGGAAATTCCTGTAACACCAAAGTATTATCTGTTTTAATCAACAGATAATCCTGTGGCCCGATACGCTCAACTTCCACAACCGTTCCCAAAAGTTTTTCACCTTCAAAGACATGAAGCCCCGGTAAATCAAACCAAAAAAATTCCCCCTCAGCAAGCTTACAACGATTACGCGTTGCTTCATGCGTGGTAAAGAGTTTTGCATTGGTGAGCATTTTTGCCGTTTCAGGCGTATCGTATCCTACAATATGAGCAAGCTCTCGATCGGGGTTATAATTTTGGAGAGTTATGGTTTTACCGTTTTCTAAATCAAAAGTAGCACCTTTGGCAAATTGTTCCGGAAAATCGGTATGGAGATTGAGTTTTATATCACCCTTTAGTCCTACCACGCGCCCCAGTGTGGCGACATGCAGAAGATCAGGATTAGGAGAATTACGAAAGCGGTTCGACATTGATACGATAACTCTTTCCATCTTTGGCTTTACAACCAGAAATGACAGTTTTGATCGCACCGATCATCTTTCCCTCTTTACCGATGAGCTTACCTACATCGGCTTGATTAGCGTACAATAAAATTTCTGTTACTTCATCGCGCTCGTAAAATTCCACACGAACATCCTCAGGATAGGTGGCAACTAGCTTGGCAAAACCAGCGACGAAGTCAGCAATCATATTTATTTACCTGTAATTTTTTTAACGCGATCTGACATTTGAGCACCAACGCTCATCCAATATGAGAGACGCTCTTCATCTACTTTAACCGTAATAGGGTCTGTCATTGGGTTATAATAACCGATCAATTCAATCCAACCACCATCACGACGTTTACGGCTGTCCGTTACTGCGATACGGTAGAAAGGTTGTTTTTTACGACCCATACGGGTTAGACGAATGACTGTTGCCATTTTAGATCCTTTTAAATAATATTTTTGCGCACAGTTACTTTGAAGAGTGTTTTGCCCATAAAAGCAAAAAGAAACCACAAAATGACTAGAACGCTAAGTCAGAGATTTCAAAAAATCTCCTGCTTAACGTTCCACCTAACGTGGAATCTTCGACCCTTGCATTTGCCCCATCATATTTTGGAGATCTTGCATCCCTTTTTTACCTGAAAAACGCTTTGCCATTTTTGACGCATTTTTAAACTGCTTTAGAATACGGTTAACATCTACGATGTTTAGACCACACCCCATTGCTAAACGTGCTTTTCGGCTGTTGTTCAGCAATTCAGGGTCTTCACGCTCTTTCATCGTCATGGAGGAAACCAACGCTTTAATTCGCTTCAACTCGCCTGAGTTTTCCAAATCAAAATCTTTAAGCGCGGATGCCATTCCACCCATACCAGGAATCATCCCCATAATGGATTTCATGCTCCCCATTTTTTTGAGGCTTTCCATCTGCTCTAGGAAGTCGTTAAAATTAAACTCCCCTTTTTTGATCTTTTTGGTGAGCTGTTTTGCTTTTTTCTCATCGATAATCGAAGCCGTTTTTTCCGCAAGCCCTTCAATATCCCCAAGCCCCATAAGACGGTTAACGATACGATCCGGCAAGAAGATTTCCAAATCTTCCATCTTCTCACCTGCACCGATAAAGCGCAACGGTACTTGAATCTGAGAGGCGATACCCAGTGCAACACCGCCTTTGGAATCACCATCGTATTTGGTGAGGATGACCCCATCGATACCGATTTTTTCATTGAAACTCTCAGCCGTTCGCACTGCATCTTGACCCGAGAGGGAATCGGCAACGTAGAAAATTTCATGAGGATTTGCAGCACGCTTGACCTCAGCCAACTCATCCATAAGGGCATCATCTATCGCCAAACGTCCTGCCGTATCAATCAATACAACATCAACGAGAAGCTTTTGCGCATACGCAAGCGCCCCTTTGACTACCTCAGACGGACTTTTAGTTGTTTCGTCGCTGTAAAGCTCAACTTCAATCCCCGCACACACTTGGCGAAGCTGCTCCACTGCCGCAAGACGCTGCAAGTCTGCCGCAACGACTAAAACACGTTTTTTCTGACGAATTTTAAGATAGTTTGCAAGCTTACCCGTCGTGGTGGTTTTTCCTGAACCTTGCAATCCGGTCATTAAAATAACCGTAGGCGATTGTGGTGCATACACAAAGCCCGAATTTCCTTTGACCTTCAAAAGCTCATACAATGAACTTCGTAGCGCATCCAGAAATTGGTCTTTGCCGATACCGTTTTGTTTTACTTGAAGTTCAACCGAATCAATAAGATCTTTCACTACTTTGTGATGAACATCTGCTTTTAATAATGCTTTTTTAAGCTCTCCCAATGCCTTGGTGAGTGCTTTTTCATCGTCGTGAAAACGAATTTTGCGTATGGCAGATGTAAATGATTCGGTGAGCGTATCAAACACTTGAACTCCTAAATGGTACGGTTACAGGGACTAAAAAGTTTCGCATTATACTTAATTTTTACTTTGAGTACGCTTTTTTAACTGCCAAAGTGTCCAAATATTTTAGGCTCTGGTGCTATAAATGTCAATCCAAGAATCTCCACTTTTTTCGCATGCAACATAACGCGCTTCGCCTGTCGTCCGCCGTAACTTTCATCACCCACTATAGGATGAAGGGCATATTTCATGTGTGCACGTATCTGGTGTGTCCGTCCGTGATGAATAATCAGCTGAACTTTTGTCTTTTTTCCGGATACTTCCAGAGGAGTCACTTCGGTAATGGCGGGCTTACCGTTTTTGGCTACTTTCGTATACGCTTTATTCCCTTTTTTCTCTGTAATCAGAGGCTGATCGATAACAAACGGCTCACTGATGATACCGTCTACCCACGCAACGTACTCTTTATAGACGTTGTCTTTTTTAAACTCACCAATGGCTTTGAGGCGGTATTCTTCATTTTTAACCAACATTAAGACACCGCTTGTCTCACGGTCAAGTCGGTGAAGAAGCTGTGACCCTTTAAACTGCCGCTCAATCTCATCGGAGTTGACAAATGCCGGCTTATCAATGACAATCAGATTATCATCTTCATAGATCGGATGCGCTTTTTCTACCTTTTGAACGATAAAATTGGTTTTAGCACTGATTTCACCCCGTGCGATCAACACCTTGGAATTACCCACATAAACCAATCCTCGGTCAATCAGCGATTTCGCTTCGGAATTACTAATTCCCTCTTGTGCTGCTAAGAGCTTGTATGCTTTTGGTTTTTCCATTTTATCGTCCTCAGGTTGATTTTCAATCCGTTTATTTTTGGAATTATAGCACTATCGTGCTTCAACTCTAATCCTGTTAGCGTATACACTCCATTACCCTGTCCAAGTCAATCGTTGCATTCACCTGCGATGGGGGTAATGTTTCGGCAATATGCAGGGCTTCAGTAATCCCCTCTAAATCCACAAACTGCACATGAGAAACGTACTTAAAAAGTTCTCTCTGTAAAAATATCTGCTTACCCGTAATAATCTTGCATCCAAAATGGGCAGGCTCGAGAGGGTTGTGTCCTCCGATAGGGGAAAAAGCTCCTCCTAAAATTGCTATGTCACTGATGGCGTAGAGGTTGTTGAGCTCTCCCATAACATCGATGAGGGTAATATCTGCATCTGTAGATTGAGTCTGGCTCCAACGTGAAAAACTATACTCAGGTGCAGTACGTTCGATGAGCTGTGCTACTTTGGTAAAGCGTTCGGGATGACGCGGGACGATGAGGAGTTTTGTGTGAGGATGCACTGTACGATACTCCATAAATCCTCGCAAGATCCCCTCCTCTTCCCCCTCATGAGTACTTCCTGCAACAATCAATAATCCATCGGGTTTGGGATATTCTTTGGTTGCTTCGATCTTTTGCGCAAGCTTTATGTTTCCGACAACTTCAACGTTGTGCGCACCCAATGCGATGAAACGCGCCATGTCCTCACTGCTTTGGCATAAAATAAGATCGCATTTTTCAAACAGTCTCGCATAAAACCATCGCATTTTGTAGTATTTCGGAAAACTTCGATCGCTGATACGGGCATTGAGGGCAATGACCCGTGCGCCTCGGAGAGTGCAAATACTAAATAAAAGATACCAAAACTCTGCTTCTAAGATAACGACGGTTTTAGGAGTACGTATCCAAAACCATAACCATGGCTCAAAAGGGAGATAACGTACCTCTGCGGTGTATTTGGATGCGGCTTCATATCCTGTGTGGGTAATGACACTGATAGCGATTTTAAGCCCTTTTAAACGCTCTAGTATCGGGGCGATTGCTTTGGCTTCGCCCAAAGAGCAAACATGGAACCAAATGTCATGATCTTTGAAAGGGGGATTGTTATAGAAAAAAAAGCGGGAGGGAATCGAGGAACGGTATTTTTTTTTAAACGATAGAAAGAGGATAAAAGGGAGTGCCGCCACAAAAAGAACGGCGGCAAGTAAAGTATAAAAAAGGTCAAAAACCTTCACGAAAAGATTTACGCACCCATCTCTTCAGTGACAGGTTCAAGATACAAAAGACGTCCGCAATGGGGACACATTGTAATCTCTTCACCTTTAATGACTTCTGAATACACTTTGTCACTCAATGCCATGTAACATCCCATACACGCTTGATTACGAACCGGTACTGCTGTCGTATTTTTCGCCCAACGACGGATTTTTTGATAGAAAGAGAGCCCTTTTTGGTTCATCGCCCCTACAAGAATCTCTTTTTTGGCAAATATTACTTTGCGCTCTTCATCAATTCGTGCCAATTTGACATCAACATCGGCTTTTACCCCTGAAAGTTTCCCTTCTACTTCGGATGCTTTTGCTTCAAGTTCTTCGATTTTAGCTTTTTTGTGATCGATAAGTTTTTCCAAACGTCCAATCTCTTCATTGGCAAAATTAACTTGCTCTTTTGCAATTTCTTCTTCAAGTTGAAGTGATTTCATCTCACGTTCGGTTTTGATTTCAGCGCTTTTTTTGCTGTTATCTTCTAGTTTTGCAGAAAGTTCTGCAAGGTGAAGCTCATTTTTTTGCTTTTTAACTTGCTCATCTTTGATCTCACCGGAGAGGGTTGAAATCTCATTTACTAAAGCTGTTTTTGTGGCTAAAAGAGCGTCGTACTGAAGGTTTGCTTCGTCAATTTGTGGCTCGAAGGCATCGATCTCTTTGTCAATCAACGACAAGTCGATGAGCTGCTCTAAATGTTTGTTCATACTGTGCCTTTTTGGGGGTGCTTCATCTCAATGATAAGAGAATGGGTTTTTTGATGGTGAAATTATAACACTCAAACCTAATTTTTCCAAGTGTGTTGCCAATATCTCTCCAAAATAGCATTCACTTTCATAATGACCGATGTCCAGCATCGACAATCCAAGGGCTTTTGCTTCCATCGCATCGTGGTATTTGATGTCTCCGGTTAAAAAACAATCCGCTTGGATATTTCGCATTAAAGAGGCACCTGAACCCGTCACCAAAGCGCACGAACGGATATGATCATGACAGCGTACACTTCGAATATGATCAAGCCCCATCGCTTTTTTGATTTTAGCGGCAAAAAGTTCAAACGGTTCATCCACTCCTAGATAGGCAACAAATCCCTCTTTGGCAAGTATTTCATACCCTAATACTTTTGTTGCAACGTATTCGTTGAGATGAGTCTGATCGAAATTTGTATGCATAGCTATGTTGGAAATATTTTTACGAATCATCGGTGCGAGAAGCTTGGCGGGGTATTGGTTGAATTGTAACTGCTTGAGTCCACCGAAGATAAGGGGATGATGCGTAATCAGTAATGCATTGTCAGGAATGGATTCCAGTAATGATTCGTCCATATCAATCGAAAGAACTACCGTAGAAATTTCTTGGGTAAAATCACCGACTAAGAGTCCTGAGTTATCCCAGCTCTCTTGAAGTGTAAAAGGAGAAAGCTCATCTAAAAAAGTATAAATTTCGCGTACTGTCATTTTTCATAACTCCTTTTCTTCCGCTTTACTCTCACATGAATAGCTTGAGAGCCTGAAAGAGGATCAGAATATTTGAACTCAAATTCCCCTAACCCTTCGATTAAATCGACTAATTTTTTGTATCCAAAACTGCGAGGGTCAAATTCGGGGGATTTGTTAATTAAATTTTGACCAATTGCTCCCATATACGACCACCCTGCTTCGTTGGTTGTATCTTCGACTGCATTGCGTACCAATTCTAAAAGAGCTTTCGTATCGTGCTTGGCGGTTGAGGGGGCAATAGGAGCAGTTGCCGTAGAAGAACGACGAAGATTTTCGGTATAAATAAATTTATCGCACGCACCAATAAATGATTTAGGTGTTTTTTGTTCTCCAAATCCAAAAACTTGGACTCCCGATTCGCGAATACGACTGGCAAGGCGAGTAAAATCACTGTCACTGGAAACAATGCAAAAACCATCAAAATTTTTCGTATAGAGTAAATCCATCGCATCAATGATCATGGCACTGTCGGTCGCATTTTTGCCTGTGGTGTAAGCAAATTGCTGCATCGGATGAAGTCCGTGCTCCAGCAACACATTTTTCCAGCCCTTAAGCTTTACGTCTGTCCAATCCCCATAAATACGTTTGACACTCGCTACACCATGTCCCGCGATTTCATCGAGCAAACCTGCAATAATCGATGGTTGTGAGTTGTCTGCATCGATTAATACTGCTAAGCGCGCTTGGTTTTGATTCACTTAACTTCCTTTAATTGTTCCAGCGCTTCGCGTGCTTCGAGAAAGTCTTCTTGTAAAGCAAGTGCTTTCGAGTACATCTGCGCTGCTTTATCAAGCTCTCCTTTATCACTGAAAAGATTTCCGTAGTTGTAATAGGTTACCGCATATTTTTTATCAATCTCAAGTGCTTTTTCATAGTGTTCTTGTGCACGTTCAAAGTCACCTTGTGCTTTGTATATCGAGGCTATGGCAATGTGGGTTAAATCATCGGTTGCATCAAGCTCTAAAGAACGTAAGTACAGGGCGATTGCTTCTTCCATATTGCCCATCTTTCCATTGATAAAGGCACGCTTGTTAAGGATTTCGGTATTATTTTGGAACAGGGCATTGGCACGATTCAGTTTATCCAGTGCACGTTCTAAATCTCCCTCGCTGTATGCCTCATCGGCTTCTTCAATTAAAACAGATAAATTATTGTTCACAATCGGCTCAGTAGAAACGGGAACCGGTTCTTCATTTTTTTCCACAGGATCTTCCAATGTTTGCACGTGACGATAAATCTGATAGGCAAAAAATGCTGTCGCACCCAACATAATAATGGAAAATGTACTCATAGAACTCCTTTTTGTAATCAAAGTATAATATAATCGCACTAACATAATAATAATTGGTGTCAAACATGCATAATAATTTAAAAGATCCCGCACTTTATATTAACCGTGAACTCTCATGGTTACAGTTCAATACTCGTGTTTTAGGTCAGGCACAAGATGAATCACTCCCTTTACTGGAGCGATTAAAATTTCTCGCGATTTATGGGACCAATCTCGATGAATTTTATATGATCCGCGTTGCAGGCTTGAAAAAGCTCTTTAGTGCAGGAGTCAATGTATCCGGTGCGGATCGTTTTACCCCTCTCCATCAGCTTAGGGAAATACGTACGTATCTCCATACCGAACAACAAGCAGTCGAAGGGTGTTTGCTGGGGATAATGCAGTCTCTTGAAAAAGAGGGGATTTTTTTCAAATCTTACAAAGAGGTAACCGCGCAAGAGCGACATTATTTGGATCGTTATTTTCATGAGAATATCTATCCTGTTATTGTCCCCATTGCCATTGATGCTACGCATCCCTTTCCTCACCTGAACAACCTCGGATTTGGACAAATTATCAAGCTCAGAGATAAAGATGACTCTGCAATCGAGCGCTATGGATTGATCCGCATACCACGAGTACTTCCTCGTTTTGTGGATATTGACAACCGTATTTATATCCCTATCGGGAGCATTGTAGCCGAGCACATTGATGATCTTTTCCCTGGTTATGAGCTCATCAAATTTTCGGCATTTCGTGTTACTCGTAATGCTGATATCGCCATCGAAGAAGAGGAAGCCGATGATTTTATGGAGATGCTCGAAGAGGGGTTAAAGCTTCGTAAAAAAGGGGAATTGGTACGACTGGAGCTCAGCAATCACGCCGACGATGATTTGCTCAATTTCTTTAACCGTCATGCCAATGTTTTCAAAGATGATATTTACCGTTTTCAAACCTATCTGAATCTTGGAGCACTATGGCAAGTCGTCGGGAATAAAGATTTTGCTCATCTCACCAGTCCGAGCTTCAAACCCCGCAATCTGCCTCCACTCAATTCAGACGAGAATTTATACTCCATTCTCGATAAGCAAGATCTTGTCATCTTTCACCCTTTTGAGAGTTTTGAACCTGTCGTTCGCCTGATCCAAACTGCGGCAAAAGATCCCGATGTTGTCTCCATCCGCATGACACTTTATCGCTCAGGTTCCAAATCGGTTATCGTTCAGTCACTCATTGCCGCAGCCGAATCAGGCAAGCAAGTAACGGTTATGGTGGAACTCAAAGCCCGTTTTGACGAAGAAAACAACCTCATCTGGGCAAAAGCACTCGAAAGTGCCGGAGCCCATGTAATTTACGGTATTTCAGGATTTAAAGTTCATGCCAAAGCTGCTCTCATAACTCGTCGCGTCGATGGTAAACTCAAACAATACGGTCACCTTGCTACGGGTAACTATAACCCCTCTACTGCAACCGTTTATACGGACATCAGCTACATGACCTCCAATGATGCCATCACGAACGATATGACACGCTTTTTTCACTTTCTCACCGGTTTTAGCAAAAAAGGGAAACTCAACGAGCTCTATATGGCTCCAACACAGATTAAACCCAAGATTCTCTCTCTTATCCACAATGAGACACGTATGGGAAGTGAAGGGGTTATCATCGCCAAAATGAATGCTCTTGTGGATGACGATATTATCAAAGCCCTCTACAAAGCATCTCAAGCAGGCGTACAAATTCAACTCATCATTCGAGGAGTTTGTTGCCTGCGTCCTGGAGTTGCTGGAGTGAGTGACAATATCCGCGTTATTTCCATTATCGGAAAATACCTCGAGCATGCTCGGATTTTTTACTTTAAACACTCTGCTCCACAAACGTACATTTCCAGTGCAGATTGGATGCCCCGTAATCTGCTGCGCCGTATTGAATTATTGACCCCGATAGCCGGGGAAGAGGCTTCTGGCAAACTCATACAAATTCTACAATTACAGATTTCTGATAATGTTCTTGCGCACGAACTTCAAAGTGACGGAACCTATACAAAAATTGTTCACGAAAGCAGTAATCTCATCAACTCACACCAAATTGTTGAAACTACAACCAATAAAGTATATAATTCCGCCAAAAAACAGTCTCCCAACTACATGCAGCAACTTACGTCACGCCTGTTTAAGGAAAGTTAATTCAAGGAACATCTATGATCGCAAATTACCTCAACTATACTCCAACCCTAAACGAACGCGTTTGGATTGCCCCCTCTGCCGATGTTATCGGTCGAGTTGAGATGGGCAAGGATGTAAGTATTTGGTTTGGATGCGTTGTGCGCGGTGATGTCCATTTTATCAAAATCGGTGATCGTTCCAATATCCAAGATTTGAGCATGGTTCACGTTACCCATCACAAGCGTGATGATATGAGCGACGGGCATCCTACGATTATCGGCAATGATGTCACCGTAGGTCATCGTGTCATGCTCCATGGCTGTACGATCGAAGATGCTTGCCTTATCGGAATGTCTGCAACCATACTTGATGGTGCCGTGATTGGCAAGGAATCGATCGTCGGTGCCGGTGCATTGGTAACCAAAAACAAAATTTTCCCTCCCCGCTCACTCATCATGGGAAGTCCCGCAAAAGTTGTCCGAGAACTCACCGATGAAGAAGTTGCCGAACTTTATGCCTCAGCTAAACGCTACGTAAGTTTCAAAGAGAACTACCGCGCCCCGAATGTTTGAATTTGATCTCGTCATCGTCGCCGATATTCTAGGAATCATTGCCTTTGCTTTGAGCGGATTTTTGATCGGGGTACGTCATAAACTTGATTTATTGGGACTTATCATCTCGGCTTCCATAACCGCACTTGGCGGAGGGGTGGTTCGTGATGTTATTTTGGATCGCACCCCCTTTGCTTTTAATGAGTACTATCCCGCAATCACTGTCTTTGCCACCATTACGATTGCTTTTATGTTTCGTCATAGTTTGCGGGAGGAACTTGAACGCCAATGGCTTTTTGTCATCAGCGACACTATCGGTCTTGTCGCATTCAGTATCACTGGCGCACTGCTGGCTATTGACGCCCAGTTTAACTTTTTTGGTATCATAATACTTAGCTTTTTAACCGCTATTGGGGGCGGGGTATTGCGTGACACAATGATAAACCAAGTCCCCTCTGTCCTCATCAGCGATTTTTACGGCTCCATAGCCCTTATCGTCGCCGTTTTACTCATCCTCTCCAATGCTCTTTGGAATCTCAATTCCCTTAGCGTGGCACTCATTGCTACCCTCGCTATCACCTTGCGTCTCTTAGCCTATACAAAACAATGGCACTTGCCAAAACTGGAAATACAATGAATAAATTTTGGAAAATCATCCTCATCCTTTTAGTACTCGGAGCACTCGATATCGGGCGTTACTTCATTTATCCTAATATTAATGATTTAAAAGAAATCCGCCCCGTACCCACTGCTTTTATGGAATATCGAGAAAACCAATGGGCAGACGAAAATCGAGATATGCACCTCACCCAAAAATGGGTCAGTATGGATAAAATCTCCCCCAACATTATTAAAGCAGTCCTTATCGGTGAAGACGACGGATTTTGGAAGCACGACGGATTTGACGTCAAAGGGATGGAAAATGCGATTGAACGAAGTATCAAGAAAAAAACCTTAGCCGGCGGAAGTACCATCAGCCAACAACTCTCAAAAAATCTCTATCTCTCGCCGAGTAAAAATCCGGTGCGAAAAATCAAAGAGGCAATTCTCACATGGCGTATCGAAAAGACCCTCTCCAAACGCCGTATTTTAGAAATTTACCTCAATGTCGCTGAATGGGGTGATGGGATATTCGGTATCGAAGCAGCGGCACGTCATTATTATCACAAAAGTGCCAAAAATCTCACGGCAAACGAAGCTTCACGACTTGCTGCCGTTCTTCCAAACCCTATCAAATACAATCCAACAGGGAACCAAAAATACGTCAAAAACCGTGCTCGTATCATTCTAAAAACCATGAAGCGCAGAGGTGTCATCCAATCCATCTATAAAGAGGTTATGACCCCCGTAAAAGAAGAAAATCTGCCCACAGAACCAACCGAAAGCAATACTTCTATGGAGTCCTTATTTGATAGCAGCACAAGTGATACGCCAGCAGAAAACAATGAGCCAACTCTAAACGAGAGTCCTGCTGAGCCCTCTGTTTTTATGCAAGATGAGGGGAATGCGACACAGTAGTTTTAGTTTTTCTTTATCCGTCCTAACGTATCCAGTGCAATCAAAGAAGCAATTATAATCAAATACGCAGGGGCATAAGTATTACCGCTAAACTCTACCAATGATGTCATCAATGCCGGGGTAATGCCCCCAACAAGTCCTGCCGCACTCCCTAAAATCAATGCGGTAAACGATGCCCGATATCCATGATATTCTAACGCATGAACAACGGCTGAAAAGATCGGTGCTTGATAAGTACAAAGCAATATGACCATGATTAATGTTGCCGCTAATGCCCCGTAAAATCCGCCATGCACCATCGCATACATCAACGGATAAATGGTAATCGCGGTAAAAAATGAAGCCGTTCGCATAACACGGATTGAGCCAAACCTATCTGCTACCATCGCCATTAAAGGGATAAAAACAACCCCAAAAATAATGGAGAAGGTATTAATGCTTCCCGCTTCACTCTTAGTCAATCCTGCGCTTGCTTCAAGCCAGATAGGAAGATAGATAAACAAGGTGTAATAAAACATCCAAATGACCGAAGCAACGATGAGAAATTGTCCAAAAACCTTTTTGTGCTCTTTGAAAATTGCCACCAAAGGGATCGTTTTATCCTCATGTGGCTGGTAGTTATCGGTGAGATTTCGGCGTAGATACAGACCTGCTGCTGCAATGACTATACTCAAAATAAACGGAATTCTCCATCCCCAATCTCCCATTGCATCTTCGCCCAAATACCAGAGCAATCCACCGCACAGTGCCGACCCCAACGCCATCCCTATTTTCGCCCCGACAGAGACAAATGAACCATAAAGGTTTTGACGATTGGGGCTGGATTGTTCTACAAGATAGACGATTGAGCTGGCATATTCACCCCCTACTGAGAGTCCCTGAATCATCCGAAGTGCCACCAGTAATATCGGAGCCATTATCCCGATTTGCGCATACGTCGGTAAAAATCCGATTAAAAATGTCGGCAGTGCCATCAATATCAGTGAAGCCATCAACGCAAAACGCCGACCTATACGATCACCGATATGACCAAAAATTGCAGCACCCACAGGACGCATAATCATCCCTGCTGCAAACGCTCCAAAAGAACCTAATAATGAAAGGAACGGATCATCTGAAGGGAAAAAGAGCTTCCCCATCATCACGGCTAAAAAACCGATGAGGGCAAAATCGTAATATTCGATAACATTGCCAATAATTCCTGCCGCTATAATTTTGTGTTTTGGCTTAAGCAATCCATCCACCACCAAGCAGTGTATCCCCATCATAGAAAACGCCTGCTTGACCAGAAGCTACCCCCAGTACCGGCTCATGCAGTTCCACCGTAGCATGATCACCGACAATGACAACATTACACCGTATCGCTGTCGTACGATAGCGAAGCTTTACCTCACATTCAAAATTGACACGATCATCAAACATATTGACGTTTTCCAATATCACTTTATGACACTCTAATGCTTCACGAGGTCCCACAACAATTTGATTGGTATCGGGTCTAATTTCAATCACGAAATGAGGATCATGCGCACCATGAACACTAAACCCTTTACGTTTTCCGATGGTGTAGTGCATATAGCCTTTATGTTTTCCAACAACTTTACCTTCGAGATTGAGGACTTCACCCTCAACATCGACGTTTACATACGGTTTTAATACCTCAGCATAAGTTGTCTCAACAAAACAAATTTCGCTGGATTCTCCCTGTGATGCAAATGACTCCAGTCCTTCGATGCCGGCTGCATACGCTTTAATATCCGTTTTATGTTTTTCACCTAATGGAAAAAGAAGGCGTGGTACCAAGGAAGGGTTTATATAAAAAAGAAAATAGCTCTGATCTTTGGTATCATCCTCGGCCATTTGAAGATACTGTCCATTGTGACGGATATAATGCCCTGTCGCGACAAAATCAGCCCCGAGGCTGTCAGCAAACTCAACCATCGCTCCAAATTTAATATTACGATTACACAGTGCACACGGATTAGGAGTTTTCCCCTCTCGATAGGTTTCAATAAAAGGGGTAAAAACTTTTTCATTGAATTTTTCTTGTAAATCAAGAATATGAAGTTTTACTCCTGCAAAATCAGCCGCCCTTTGAGCACGAACTTGATGAATTTCATGGTAACCAGGTTTCGAGTGGAGTTTCATATAAACCCCCTCTACCGCATACCCTTGCTCTTTTAACAGTAAAGTCGAAACAGTTGAATCAACACCTCCACTCATTCCAATAAGTACTTTTTTTGCCATTAAAGACTTCCTTCCTCTCCACTGCATCGATCATTCACATAGGAGGAAAGGGATTGATAATATTTTGTATCATCCAATCCCTCCTTCTCCAAATCCGCCATCTGAGTCTTCAATGATTTTTCAATTTCTGCAACCACAAAATTCAAATCATCACTCAACGTAATCAAATCAATATCGCCCTCATCTATCATCCCCTCAGCCAATACCTTGGTTCGAATAAACTCTATCAAAGGGGCATAAAATTCTGTTCCAATAACAAACAGACGTACTCCCCACACTTTACGCGTTTGAATCAGTGTCAATGCTTCAAACATCTCATCCAACGTACCAAAACCGCCTGGAAAAATGACGTAAGCCATCGAATATTTCACCAGCATCACTTTGCGGGAAAAAAAGTAATCAAAACTCCGCCCTTTTGTAATGTACGGATTGGGTTGTTGTTCAGAAGGAAGATCGACATTTAGCCCTATCGATTCTACATCTTCATGCGCAAAAGCACCTCGATTAGCGGCCTCCATGACCCCTGGACCACCCCCTGTGATCACATTATAGCCTCTGGCCCCAAGCATATCAGAGAGTTGCATCGCTTGTTTGTAATACGGATGATTTTCATCAAGACGCGCACTTCCAAAAATAGTAATTGAAGGTCCCAAATCACCAAGCTCATCAAATCCTTGAACAAAATCGGCGATAATTTTGAAAACACTCCACACATCGGCAGATTTTATATCTTTAACGTAACGGCTGCTCGGATACTCTTTTTTTTTCCCCCGACGATATGACATTCGTTACCCTTTTAGCTTGGTTAAACGATCTCGTTTGGTTCCGATAGAGGTGATTTGTACTCCAAAGTTACCATCAACAATAACAACTTCACCTTGAGCAATCACATGGTCATCAACCAAAATATCCAAGGGATCATTGGCAAGCTGATTGAGTTCAATTACCGAACCGATATCCATACTTAAAACATCTTTGAGCAACATTTTTTTCTTTCCGATACGGACACGAACGGGGAGCTTAACATCCATGATGAGCCCGATGTTTTTCATCTCGCCCTCATCGAGCCTACGCCCTTTGTTCATTGCCTCATGGTTTCCAGATCCAAAATCTCTCCCGCTTGCTTCATCCTGTGCTGCCACATCGGTTGACCCCTCAATTGAGTCTAAAATAGTTGAATCCACCGCAAACATCACCAAAGAATTTTTACCGGACAAAGAAAAAGAAAAAACATACATCTTCGCATAGGGATCCAGATTAATCTCTTCACTTTCACCTATAAAAACGGCGCTGTCTGTTTTAATCGAAAATTTCGGAAGCTCTTTTTGTGAACTCAAAGTTGTGCTCATTGCTCCGGTAATGTTTGAAATAATCTCTTTAAGGGCATCAAGATCTTCATCATTCATCTCCTCTTTGCCCTCGCCATCACCACCAAGCATCATATCTCCAAGCGCCGTAGCGAGCATTGGAGGGACCATTATCATAGCTCTCCCCGATGCTGCGCCACTAAAACTTAACCCAACGGATGCAATCGGAGGAATAACATTACTGACAATCGAAATTGTTTCAGCATCTTTAAATGTAACCGTGGGTGCCTGACCTGTCAAACCCTCGATTGTCGCCATTGTTTCCGTAGCAAATAAGCTGGTAAAATCATTCATCTTTCATCCTCATCAAACTCATCAGGAGCTCTTATTATCTCTTTTGCGCCAATAATCCGCTCTTTGCGTTTTGTTTCAAACTCTTTAAGTGCTCGCTTGACGGCATCTTTTTCGGTATCAATTACTTCGGTGATTTGAATTGATTTTCGAAAACGTCGTAACCCCATCTGAGCCACAAAACGCTCTTTGCCATCAACGCTCACACTCACCACATCGTTTGCCGGAAGATTTAATCGTAAAATATCTCCCTCTTCAATCTCCAGCAGCTCATGAAGACTCAACTGGGCATATCCAAGATTCACATCCACATTGACATGCGCACCACCAAGAAGCACTTGAAGCTCCTGATTACGGCTTTTCTTTGAACTGGTTTCATTGAGCATCAAATCCCGGCTGGCAAGCTTTGGCAAAACGGGTTCCAGTGCAATAACAGGATAACATATATTCATCATCCCCGAACTGTGACCGATAATAATCTCCATTACCACCATCACAACAATCTCATTTTGCGCAACGATCTGAACGACATTCGGGCTTGATTCTTTGGACTCGATTTGCGGATAGAGTTCTGTTACGGGACCCCATGCTTCGCGCAGCGTCGCCATCATAACCCGTAAAATAGTCTCAAATAAGGAGAGTTCAATGTCGGAAAACTCTCGATTTGCTTCGAAAGGTTCTCCTTTTCCCCCTAAAATACGATCCAACATCGGAAACGCGATGGAGGGATTAATTTCCAAAACGCCATTTCCCTCCAGCGGCTTCATCGAAAAGACGTTAAAACTAGTAGGATTGGGCAGTGACATCAAGAATTCCCCATAGGTCATCTGATCAACGGAGTGAAGCTGTATCTCAACAATCGAACGCATAATAGACGATATTTGAGACGAAATTGAACGCGCCATCTTATCATGAATACCACGAAATGCCCGTAATTGCTCTTTGGAAACACGGTTTGGACGCTTAAAATCATAGAGGGTTATCTGACGGTTTGGAAATAAATTCTCCTCTTCGCTCTCCAGTGAGACGTCACCCTCATCATCCACGACATCCAACAGTGCATCAATCTCTTCTTGGGATAAAATATCAGCCATCTTTTAACCCCTTACCGTTTCTTTAATACGTCGAATCACCGATTTATGAATCTGGGAAATACGTGATTCGGTGATATTTACAATTTCACTAATTTCTTTTAAGGTCAACTCTTCAAAATAATAGAGCTGAATAATCATCTGTTCGCGGGGCTCAAATCCCATCAAAACCTCTTTAATCACATCTACTAACTCTTCGTGTTCCATACGCTCTAGCGTTCCGCATTCACACTCATTTCCCAACTGATCGTCCAGTGGCAAAACGGTATAAATATCCGAAGCAATACGGGCTTCATGGATTTTTTCTTCATCAATATCCAATATGACTGCCAACTCTTTATTCGTCGGTTCACTGTCGTGTTTTGCCAAATAATGTTCAATTGCCCCATCGATCTCTTTGATCAAACGTCTGCTGGCACGGCTTACAACATCCAGTGAACGCAAATAGTCCAACATCGCTCCATATACCCTCGTCTTGGCATATCCCCAAAACGAATCATTTTGGGCTTCATCATATCGACGTGCAAGCTTAACAAGCTCTTCGGTACCAATAGCGCACAAATCCATATAATCAATGGAACTGGGAAGCCGTTCTTTGAGCCGAAATGACATCGCCTTAACGGCAGGAAGGTACTGCAATGCGAGCTGGTCTTCTTGATGCTTCAACTCTTGGCAATAGACACCAGCACCGCTCATTGACTGACCTTTTCATCATTATTTAACAATTCGGACTTATGGTTGTAATAGGCATCAATAAATTGCTCACGACGATTAATTTCACGAACATAATTGTCCAAACTTCGCTCATGCGAATGTTTGGGAAACGGATGAACTTTAACACCCAAAGTTTGAAAATAAAATCCGACACATAAATGGGCAAACAGATAAAAAAACGTGGTAATTAACAGCACCAATCCCAAAAAGTTTTCAGCAGAGGTCGATTGTAATATCCCAAATACAATACCAAAGAGAAATCCTTGTACTGTTAAGAAAGAGACAAAATTCGAACCGCGCATTATCTGCCTTGAAGGAATATCAAAAGTGTTCCATTAGGCGCTTGAAGAAGCCGCCAAGTCCACTCTCCTGTGGAGTAACGAGCACATTTCGTTCCAATTTTTTTGCAATTTTCTTCACAATCATTTCAAGTTCAACCGAAGGGGTTGAAGTAGGGAATTCCCTCGTATACAATGCTCTTTTTTTAACACTGATAGAAACTTTTGGATCCGCACTGATTTGTCCTAAAAAATTAAGTCTCAATTGATCCCCGATGTTTGCAAGTGCCACTTTTTGAATTTTTTCAAACAAACCCAAAGCCTCTTTATCACTGCGAACCTGATTCATAATAACACTAATATCATTTCGAAGACGTGAAGTGACTTTTATGGTGGCGTATGCATCCGTAATAGCCGCAGGATCAGGCACTGTCACAACAATCACATCATCGCATGCGCGTAAAAAAAGCTGAATATGTTCCCCGATTCCTGCTCCCGTATCAATAATCATTACATCCAAATCATCCAGAACATGGGCTTCATCCATAAAGCGCTCAAATAATCCCGACGAAGCATATTTAAAAATCTCTTCACCGCTCTCGCCGGGAATTAACACAAGATTTTGTTCAATCGGAACCAATATTTCCTCAACGGTAGCTTCTCCGCGAAGAACATGCAAAATATTTTTTTTAATCTTGACATTAAACATGACATCAAGATTAGCAAGTCCTATATCCGCGTCAAAAATTCCCACTTTGAGTCCATTTTTTGCCATGACATGTGCCATATTGGAGCTAATAGTACTCTTTCCAACTCCCCCCTTACCGCTCGTTATCGCGATAAAACGGGTTTTTTTAGACGTTGCTTGCGCATTTTGTTTTACCAACGCTTCGAGCTTTGTGGCTTGATGGCTCATAAATTTTCACCCTTGCGAAATCCATTGAGCAAGCAGTCAATCAAAAAATCACTGCTGGAAACCACTAAATCTTCCGGAACTTCCTGTCCGATTGAAAAGTAGCTGATAGGGACTTTGGTCTCATAGACTAAAGAAAAAATATTGCCAAATCCCCTTGTCTCATCAAGTTTTGTAAACATCATCGTATCGATTCCCAATGGTGCAAAATTTTCATACGTTGATTTTAAATCTTCATATTTAATGGAACTTGGCAAGACAAGAATCACATCCACACTGTAATCCGTAGTATTGGAGCGTAAACACTCATAGATTTTTTCGATTTTACCCTTGTCGTATGGGGAAGAGCCCATCGTATCAATCAAAATATAATCGCTGTATTGAAGCGAATTCAAGGCACTTGAAAATTCAGGGGGATCGACTACCGTCTCAATACCCAGCTTCATCATCCGTGCGTACTGCATCAACTGCTCTACTGCCCCGATACGATACGTATCCAGTACGACCAATCCTACTTTGTATTTTTTTTCCAAAAAGTAGGAGTATCTTGCCGCCAATTTCGCAATCGAAGTTGTTTTCCCAACCCCCGTAGGGCCCACAAGCATCACCACTTTTTTAGCCCCCATTTTGGGAGCACTCTCTAAACGAACAGGGATCATTTTACGAAGTAAGGTTTGAAAATAGCGCTTAACCGTTTCAGAGTTTTCACGCATTTTGGAAGGCATGTGCTCCAAAGTAAGCTGCATTATTTCATCCAAATGTTCTTGATTCATACCGCTTTGCTGTGCGAGACGGTAAATCTCAGCAAACTCAGGAGGGATAGGAAGGCTATTTTTGGGTGATTTTTCATTCCAAAACATATTTTGAATAAGCTTGACTTTATCCCCCAGCTTTTCGATCTCATCTTTGATTTTTTTAAGATCTTCACTTGGCGCTACAGGGATATGCTTAGAGTGGTTCTCTTCTTCCGTCACTTCAGCTATTTTAGAAATTTGTTTCGCTGCTTCGGATATATTATATAAGACATCATTGCTTTTTTGAGCTAAAGGACGCTGTTTGGTTAATGGCTGCGCCTGACGTTGCCTGGGCACAGCATTTTCTTCTACACCCACAACAATTTCATAAAGGGCACTTTTACCGAGTGATTTTTTTTGAATCTCACGCGTTTCGATCAGCATTGCATCTTCGCCAACTTCAAGCTGTGCTTTTTTCAGTGCCTCAGCCGGAGTGGAACCGCTAAACGTTAAGATTTTCATATTGTCTCCGTATCGTGTTTCGAGCCATACTTTTCAATGGTATCACCACGCTAGAACGCTTTTCCCAATGAGGATGGGGGATTTTTAATTCTGGATAATCAATTATTCGATTATCAAAGAATATCATATCCAAATCAAGTGTTCTTGGAGCATTCGTGAAACTACGAACCCTCCCAAAACGCTTTTCAATCCTCCATAACAATCGCAATAACTCTCTAGCGGTAAGAAATGTAGAAATTTCAATCACTGTATTGTAAAAATCATCTTGTTGGGTGTATCCAAATGGGGGATTTTTTAAAATCACTCCACTTTGAACTCTTTTAAGCTGAGGAAGCCTCCCCAAATAAACCCATAAATGCTCCATCCGCCGCCGCGTATCGCCGACGTTTCCTCCAACACCCAAAATAACTCGGTTGGGAAATGCTGTACACGTAGAAAGCTTTTTCGGAAAGTTTCTATTCACGTAAACCGTATGCGCTGGATCCAGTACTCGTGAAAGAAACATAATAATTATTCTTCTACAGACCCTTGCTGGGCACGTTGGATTGCTTGAATTTCACTCAAAATCTGCATCATTCCCACCATCGCCAAATGATAGCCAAATGGTCCAAAGCCAATAATGGATGATGTACACACAGGTGCTGTCATACTTTTTTGACGGAACTCTTCACGGCGATAGATATTGCTGATATGCACTTCAATCGTTGGGAGGTTAACCGCACTGATCGCATCACGAATAGCAATTGATGTATGGGTATAAGCGGCAGGATTAATGATAATCCCATCTGCATCTCCATAACACTCTTGAATTTTATCCACAATTTCGCCTTCTAAATTGCTTTGATAAAAATCGATATCTATTCCGTTTTGCCCAGCAAAATCTTTCATTTGCGCATGGATCTGTTCCAAACGCATCGGACCGTATACTTGCTGATCACGCACACCCAACATATTGAGATTTGGACCTTGAATTACCACTATCTTCATACAAAAACCTTGAATTTTACTTTTAAGGGTAGATTATACGCGTACATAGATTATAAGGAACTAAAAAGTGGTTTTTTAGGTATTGGAGTCTAAACTTCAATCTCCAAAGCGACACTATTTTTTAAAAAAGGGATGTTTATGATTATTCTTCTCGCCGATGCCATTTTTACCTATGATACTATTTTACGCAATCACGGAATCGTTTTTGACAAAACCATTATTACTATTGCCCCCAATAGTGAACTTCTCGCCCAATACGGCACACAGTGCCAAGAGCTGGGAGAGGGTTCGATTATCATGAGCGGTCTTATCAACGCACACGTTCATCTTGAATTTAGCGCCAACCGTTCAACCCTTACGTACGGTGAATTTATGCCATGGCTCTCCAGTGTTATTGCCAATCGTGATGAATTGATTAACCGCTGTGAGACTGAATGTATGGAACACGCTACGCAAGAAATGCTAGACAATGGAATTACTGCATTTGGTGCGGTGAGCTCCTATGGCTTTGATTTGGATGCTTGCGCTAAAACGCCTCAAAAAGTAGTTTATTTCAACGAACTCATAGGCTCTGACCCATTAATGGCAGATGCACTGTACGGTAATTTTCAAGAGCGTTTGTTTGCTTCGCAAAGTATAAAGCGAGAAGGGTTTTATCCCTCAATCGCAATCCATTCCCCTTACTCCGTCCATCGCATACTCATTCAAAAAGCGCTCAAATATGCTCTCGAAAAAAAGATTCGTGTCACAACCCATTTATTGGAAAGTCCGGCGGAACGCCAATGGCTCGATACAAATAGCGGAGATTTTCAACCCTTTTTTCAAAACTTTCTCAAACAACATACTGCCGCTAATACAGTAGAAGAATTTTTAGAGTTTTTCAAAGAGGTGCCGACTTTGTTTACTCACGTTATTCATGCGAATGAGAATGAGCTAACCGCACTCAAAGAAAAAAATCACACGATCATCCACTGCCCTATTTCCAATCGATTGCTTGGTAACGGGGTACTTGATTTGGAGAAGTTAGCGTCTCAAAATATCCGCTGGGTATGTGGAACCGACGGATTGAGTTCCAACTATACTCTGAATTTATTTGAAGAGATGAAAGCTGCCTTGTTTATGCACCCCAATCACACCCTGCTAGAACTTGCAAACAAGCTTTGGCGAAGTGTTACTGTCGATGCGGCGGAAGCGTTAAGATTAAACTGTGGTACAATCGCACCTTCTTATGATGCGGATTTGCTCGTAACAAGAGTCAATTATCCTATCAACGATCAACTGCCGATCCATTTGCTGCTGCAACCGTTGCACATCGAATCGGTTTATATTTACGGACAAAAAGTAAAAGGATAATGAATATGGAATGGATGAAAAAAATAGGCTCATGTTTAGCAACAGGATTGAGATTTATACAAGCACATTTCAAGGCAACACTTCTCGTAGTATTTGTTCTCTGGCTTATTCTCCCTTCAAGCGAAGAGGGACTCGCATCGTACAATCTCCAAAAAATATCTCTCGTAGGTCCCATCATGGATGCTACCTCGATCATAGAGCAACTCGATGAAGCACGTGAAAACAAAGAGGTCAAAGGGGTGCTTTTCAGTATCGACTCTCCCGGTGGTGCCGTTGCCCCCTCCGTTGAAATCGCCTACGCAGTCAAACGTCTTCGTGAAGAAAAACCTGTTGTCGTGTATGCCGCAGGCATTATGGCAAGCGGCGGCTATTATTCAGCAATATGGGGTAATGAAATTATCGCCAATCCCGGCAGTATGATAGGCTCTATCGGAGTCATCATGGAGGGGGCAGATCTCTCCGAACTGATGGAAAAAGTAGGGGTTAAAACACAAGTAGTTCATGCAGGAGCGTATAAGCAAGTGGGAACGCTTGAACGGAAATGGAGCTCATTGGAGCGCGCGGAACTTGAAAAAGTGATTAACGGTACCTATACCCTTTTCGTAGGTGACGTCGCACGTGCACGGGGACTTGATCTAAACCGAAGCAGCGAATACGCCGACGCACATATCTTCACCGCTTCACAAGCCAAAGAGGTGAAACTTGTTGATTCAATCGGGGTAGAGTTTGATGCGAAAAAACGGGTTGAAGCACTCGCCAAAGTGACCGATCCAACATGGAATAAAGAAGATCCAATGGACAGATTTTTCAAAAAATTTGCCGCTGAGGGAGCCACATTGGCTCATGTATATTTTCCACCGGTTACGTTGAAATAAATTTCCCATCATTCCCGCGTAGGCGGGCGAAGTGCCCGTAAGGGTGAATCCAGCTTTACCTTATAATACAGGGATGGATCCCCGGGTCAAGCCCGAGGATGACGAGTAATACTCACAACCTCTGATGTCACGACTACGGTGTCATTCATCGCCTCAAACTGATCTCCAACGTTTAACACATCCAAATCAATCACTTTCCCCTCACGCGTTATCTGCGCAAATCCCCGTTTGTTTTTATGTTTGGGATGTTGTGCTTCATACCCTTGCATCATTTGGGAAACCAAACTCTTTTTTTGACGAATACTACTGTCTATGTTTTGGTTTAAACGCTCTTTTAGTGGGATAATATCGCGAGATTTTTGTTCAAATATCATCAAAATTTGTCGGCTAAACCGCTCTTTTAACTCTTCCAGCTGCTCTTTTTGATACACTAATCGCTGTTCTACGCCGTGACGTTTAAATGCCTCTTGCATCATGACCAGCTGCTCGCGTTTTCGCTCTAATCTTTGTGTAATCATCCCATACGCACCATAGCGCATCTCATCAATACTCTGCATCATCTCCGCACCATCAGGTAAAATCATCTGCATCGCAGCACTGGGAGTAGGAGCACGCATATCGCACACATAATCACTGATGACCCAATCAATCTCATGCCCAACTGCCGAAACAACCGGGGTAGTCATCGCAAAAATGGCATCGGCTACCACTTCTTCGTTAAACGCCCATAAATCCTCCACGCTTCCGCCGCCACGCCCTACTACTACCGCATCACACCCTAGCGTATCGGCAAATCGTAAAGCATCCGCAATCATCGTAGCCGCACTTGTACCTTGTACCAAAACATCAATTACCATTAACGTTATCAATGGCCATCGGTGAGCGGCGACACGTTGCATATCTTGCAAGGCGGCACCTGTTGCGGATGTTACTAGTGCGATTTTTTGGGGAAATTTAGGAAATGGTTTTTTGTGTATTGGGTCAAAATACCCTTTGGCTTCGAGCTTTTTCTTGAGTTGCTCGAACGCTACGGCTAATGCCCCCGCCCCGTAAGGCTCAGCACTGACACAGTTGATCTGATACTCACCGCGCGGCGTGTAAAGGCTCAACGCACCATGAATCACCACGTGTGCACCCTCATCAAGAGAAAACTTTAACCGCGCCGCATTGCCTCGGAACATCACACATTTAATAGAAGAATTAGCATCTTTGAGGGTAAAATAGATATGACCGCTGCCATGTTTGGTCACGCGAGAAAGCTCCCCCTCGACACTGACAAATTCAAATGTCGTTTCGAGGAGCGTTTTTATTTGCTCATTTAATCCGCTGACGCTGAGAGTTGAAGCCATAAGGTTATTTTTTTCGTGCAATCATCAACGTCGAAATATCCATCGAAAAGCTTTTAGTATATAAAATTTCAAATCCCGCTTCTTCGAGTTCTTGAGCCATTTTCCCAACACTCAAAAAACCTTCAATGGAATCAGGAAGATAGCGATACGCTTCATAGTTTTTGGAAATCATCCCTCCAATACGCGGAAGGACATTGTTCATATACCAATCTCGCACCTTGCCAAGAGGGGATGGATTTTCATTTTTCATAAACTCCAAAATGACAACCAATCCGCCTGTTTTTAGCACACGATTAAATTCTAAAAATGCGGCTTGTCGCTCCATAACATTGCGAATACCGTACGAGATACTGATGATATCCGCAGAACTATTCTCTCTGGGCAGTGCCGTTGCAGGAGCGATGTAAAATGACATTTGCGGGAACTTTTCACGTCCGACACCCACCATTCCCTCGGAAGGATCAATACCGATAATCTCATCAACATGAATTTTATTTTCATCTGCAATACGTTTCCAATATCCCATCATATCACCGGTACCGCAGGCAACATCAACAATAGAAAGCGCATTGTCATCACAATAACCAAAAGCAAGATTACACGCTTTTTTTCTCCAAATTGTATCAACACCCATACTCAAAACACGATTTGCCCGATCATACGTCGGAGCAATATCATTAAACATGGAGACAATTTTTTCTTGTTTGGTCATTTAATTTCCTATTTCTTTCTCATCCAAAGGATAATATCTTCGTTTATTTTAGCGTGCAGTACCTCAAAACTCTCTGTAACAGCCCCCATACTCTCACTTCCACCACCAATTATAGGTGCAATGTAACACAAATACCAGTCACATACATCCTCTGTCGCTTCTAGCATACTAGCCCCACCTTCAATCATTACCAAAGAATACTCTTTTATCTTTTCCAATGAAGGCTCAATAAATACTCTACGATTAGGAATAGAAAAAAGAGGAATATTGTTATCAAAATCTTTATTACGTGAATAAATCAACACATCAGGAGCTTTTCCATCCACTAACCGTGCATCGAGCGTCGGACGATCTTCTCGTACCGTACGTCCTCCGATAACGATCAAATCACATACATTACGCAGGGCATGGACGTGCTCACGAGACCTTTGGGAGCTAATAATTCCATGGTCCACTGTTCCATCAAGCCGTTGTGCCCATTTGAAAAAGACGAAAGGTTTATTTTGCCCTAGTAAAAAGGGCTCAAGAAGGTTATACCCCTTCTCTTCCATAATGCCAAACGTACATTCAACCCCAGCCTCTTCTAAGATGCTGACACCATTCGCCGCAATGGGATTGGAATCTTTACAACTAATAAAGAGCCTTTTTATCCCTAAATCACGAATAAGCAAAGCGCATGAAGGGGTCTTTCCACTGTGTGCACAGGGTTCTAGCGTTACCGCCATGGAGATGTTTTGAAAAAGATTCTTATGATTTTCTCGTAAGTAGCTGTGGATCTGTGCAGAATCATCACTCAAAGCAATCGACTCATCACCGCTTAGAGTGACATACGCATCACGAAGCGCATATACTTCGGCATGGGGACCGCCTGCACGTTTATGAGCACCAATGGAGAGTATTTCACCTGAGCTACCGATACACACGGCACCGACAGCAGGGTTTGGAAACGTTAAAAGTTGATATTCCCACGCCGCATCAATGGCGAGATTCATAGCGGTATGAGCGGTTTTCATCACCACTCGAAGTAGGTTTTTGCCTTGCTGATAGAACGGAAAGGAACTTTTTGTTCCCCCTCTTCTTTGGTTAAAACCGTAATTTCTTCGCCATTAACACCAAGCAGTTCACCTTCGAATTTCTCTTTAGTGATAGTAGAAAAAGCTACTTTTTCCCCAACCGATTGTGCAAAATGTTCGAGTGTTTTGAGACGGCGTTCAATCCCCGGAGAACTCACTTCCAGAAGGTATTCACCGCTCATAGGCGGAGTTACGTCAAGAAGCGGATTAATGAGATGGGTCAATTGGGCACATTGGTCCAAAGTAACCCCGCCCGGTGCAGTCACACTCACACGGAAAATAGTATTCTCATTTTCATTTAAAATTTGTGTGTCATAAAGAGAAAGACCAATGGATTCGACCATTTTTTTGATATCACGTTCAAGACTCATCTTTTTTCTCCTTGGCAATTTTTGCGAATAAAGCTTCAATATTTTTACTGCGCTCTAACGTATCATCAAAAACAAACGTTAGACGAGGGGATCGGAACCACCCTTGATCTTTCATGCAGTGCTCTTCGATAATAGGACGCACTTTTTCAAGTAGTTTTATAAATGCGACTTGCTCTTGAGGAGAATAATGATGAGGGTCAAGATAGACTTTTGCATCGCTGCGTCCACGTGAACATTTGACATCAATCACATCCACTTCACGGACACGCGCATCTGCCAATCCTGAAATAGCTTCAGGAATCAGCTCTTTGAGCATCGATTCTGTCCGTTTTATTTTTATCTGAGCAGGGGTCACAGGGTTACTTTTTTCTCAATTTTTTTGAAGGTTTCGATAACGTCACCCACTTTTACATCGGTATAGCCGTTGAGAACAACGCCACAGTCAAATCCTTTGGTCACTTCTTTGACATCGTCTTTGAAACGTCGCAGTGACGTCAAATCACCCTCATGGATAACAACACCTTCACGAATAACGCGAACCATACCGCCGCGAATCAGCTTGCCGTCTACAACCACACATCCGGCAATTGTTCCTGCACCTTTTGGCATTGGGAAGGTATCGCGTACTTCAGCTTGACCGGTGTTTTCTTCACGGAATTGAGGAGCCATCATTCCGCCTAGCAACAATTTAACATCGTCGATAAGCTGATAAATGATAGAGTAGGTTTTAATTTCAACGCCCATTTGTTTCGCTGCAGCATTGACATTCCCCGTAGGACGAACATTAAAGCCTAGTAATACACAGTTTTCACTGTTATTTACCAGCGTAACATCATTTTCAGTAATACCGCCTACACCGCTGGAGATCACTTCAACCTTGACCTCTTCGTTACGAAGATCTGCTAGAGCGGATCTAATCGCTTCCAATGATCCGTGAACGTCTGTTTTAAGAACCACTTTAAGTGCCTTAACACGACCTTCAGCAATCAATGAGGTTAAATCATCGAACGATGCCTTCGTGCTCAATGAAAGCTCACGGTGACGATCATACTCATAACGCTTCTGCGCTACTTCACGTGCCTCTTTATCGCTCTCCATAACCATCATGACTTCACCTGATGGAGGAACGTCGCTAAGTCCGACAACCACTGCTGTTTGACTTGGTCCAATTTCTTTAAGCTGTGCTTTGCGATCGTTAATCAATGCACGAACGCGTCCGTATGCACCGCCACACACGATATTATCACCGATACGAAGAGTCCCGTTTTGAACAATAACCGTAGCGACTGGTCCACGCCCTTTTTCAAGGGTACTTTCAACAACCACTGCTTTTGCCATAACATCAGGGTTTGCAGTCAATTCTAACACTTCTGCTTGTACCAAAATCGCTTCCAAAAGTTCATCAATACCGGTCATGGCTTTTGCCGATACACCGACAAACTCAACATCTCCGCCCCACTCTACAGGATTGAGACCAAGCTCTGCCATTTGCGCTTTAACCATATCCGGATTCGCACCTGGTTTGTCCATTTTATTGACCGCAACAATCACAGGAACTTTTGCATCTTTAGCGTGCTGAACGGATTCGCGCGTTTGTGGCTTAACACCATCATCCGCTGCAACGACGATAACAATAATATCGGTAAGCTGTGCACCGCGTGAACGCATCGCGCTAAATGCTTCGTGTCCCGGAGTGTCCAAGAAAGTAATCAACTTCCCTTTTTGCTCTACAGAGTAGGCACCGATATGCTGGGTAATTCCCCCCGCTTCGCCGTGTGCCACTTTCGCATTACGGATAGCATCCAAAAGGGATGTTTTACCATGGTCAACGTGACCCATAATGGTAATAACCGGAGGACGCTCACACGTCCCCTCACTGCCTTCATGCTCTTCATCATAAGCTGCTTCAAGACTAAACGCATCTTTGGGATCAACTGTCGTTACTTCAACCCCAAATTCATTGGCAAGAATTTCGATTTCGTCTTTGCCAAGGAAGTCATTTTTCGTCACCATCATTCCAAGATCAAAGAGAACTTTGATAACAGCGGAGATGCTCTGCCCCACTTTTTCAGCAAATTCGTAAACACGAACATCTTCAGCAATTTCAACGTGGGTGATTACTTCATCTTCTTTAGAATCTTTGGCATATTTTTTACGAGATTCACGAGAAACCTGACGTGGTTTTCCACGGTTGGCACCTTGTTTTTTTCCTGCATTTCTACCAATCGGCTTTTTCTCTTTTGGCTTTTGCTCTTCTTCCGGTGGTACTTTCGAATGAAGGTCACTAAAATCAAGCAGTACGACTTGCTCATCTTCATAATCCATCGAGATATCAGACATGCCACCATCGAAAATATCAAGTCGGGTCCCCTGCTCTTTTCTTTGAGTAGGACCGCTGCTGTGAAGTTTTTTTGCTTTTTTCGCTTCCAGCTCTCGCTGTACTTCCGCACTTACTTTGCCATATTGAGAAACATTGACATTCTCATAACGCACAGGAGCAGCAACTGCCTCAGCAGGACGTGCTTTCTTGACAATTTTCAAACCTGAACGTTTTGGAATTTCAACTTCTGAAGCAACTTCTGGGACCGATACTTCAACAGGAGCCGCTTCGGGGACACTCAACGTTTCAGCCGTAACAGCAACAGCGGCAGCAACTACAACAGGAGCCTCACTCGATGATGATTCAGAGGTTGAGACTTTTGGAACACTCGCTTCATGAGCTGCACCACTCATGATGTAGTTCATGATTTTTTCAGCTTCTTCCATCGATACTGTACTTGAAGCAGTTTTAACATTCAATCCCATAGCGGCCGCTTTATCCACCACCTCTTTAGAATTGATGCCAAGTTCCTTGGCTATTTCATGAACTCTTACTTTATCCATCATTAACGACGATCTCCTTTAAACGATTCATAAGCATCACAGGGGTGTTGCTCTTGCAGTGGCGGGCAAGCTGCCCCGAAGTTTTTTTATGCTCTGTGCACGCAAGACACAGATAAAAACTTCGCCCCATCCCAGCGTACGATTCTAAATTACCTTCACGGCACTGGAGTCGCACTAACGTCGATTGCTCGAACCGTTCACGACAAACAATACACATACGTACGGGATGACTACTATTTTGTGCCATTATACCAAATTCTTTCTTTACTTATCGTTCAACAACGAGTCCGTCATTGTCAAAGTTTAAAATTTTGACTTCAAAGTCAGGAAACGCATTGATAAATTTATCCGCCATCGCTGACGCATCTTGGTCATACACCATATTAAAGAACGTTGATCCGCTTCCCGATAACGTACTCATAAGCGCTCCATTTTCATAGGCAATGCGTTGCACATCAAACAGCTCAGGCAACATTTTCATCCGTAATCTCTGATGAAAACGATCTTGCGTTGAAAGACGAAGCATCTCCCAATCTTCATTAAAAAATGCCCCTACTGTAACCGCCGTATGGGACAAATTGAATACCGCATTTTCTTTACTGTAGGAGCGGGGAAGCGTTGTTCGCGATTTTGCCGTAGAAATTGGCTTGTTAGGGATAACCACAACGGCTTTGAGATAATCGGGCATGTGTTTTTGCTGTGAAAATACTTTTTGCTTCTCTACCATCGCCGAATTAAATCCTCCCATGACTGCTGGAGTAATATTGTCTGGATGCGTTTCATACACCAATGCGTAGTTAAGAATACGGCGCTTAGAGACTTTTACCCCTGCTGCTTCATGCGCACAACTAATCGCACTGACTATGACGGCAGATGAACTCCCCAGTCCGCGTGACATCGGTATTTGGTTGTAAAATGTAAATTTAAAATTTTGGCGCTTCTGTGTCAAACGGCGATAATGCTCGTTAAAAATACTCACAAACAGATTGTTCCCTTTGAGACGGGGGTTATTTTCCCCCTCCCCTTTGATCGAAACCGTAAAAAATCGTGAGGGGACAAGCTCAACACGGTTACGCAAATCAACCGCTAGTCCTAATGAGTCAAAACCAGGCCCTAAATTGGCACTGGTTGCAGGTACACTTACAAACACTCTTTTTCCTTATCCGACCGCATCAATTCCATAATAGGGGGCGTTATCGGTATTAAAATTTTTCGCACAAAGGGTTCGCGGGAGCTCAAAATGTATCAAGAACGGCTCTTCTAGCGGTTGCAGCGAAATCGTATTGCTATTTTTAACGAAATAGAGCTTTCCTACTGCTTTGATGGGGTGATTTTCGTTGAAAAAGAACCCATCTATTGCCAAAAGTGGAATTTTTTTGACAATGCTGAGTGTTTTTAGAAAAAGATAGGTTACTTTGATCCCCATAAAACTCCCCGGTCCATTGGCATAAATCAAACGCCCGAACGTATACCGTTGCAACAAATCATCAAACAGTTTTGGCAAAGCATCTGAACCCATCGCATCAGACGTTATCTCTTCGACAATCTCGCCTTCGCTGTTATAAACTCCGATACGAACAGGAGAACCCAGTGCGATTACAACCGCATCATGCATACGCTTTTGCCAACTCTTTTGACTCTGCTGTAACGAGTTCAACTATTTCATAATTAGCAGGATCTTTTAAAAGTTCCATCGTCAGCTTATGATTAAGATCATGGCTTCCTGCGAATGCCTCATAATTACCGATAAAATTCATCCCGATTAACGACATGTCCCCGATGGCATCAAGAATTTTATGACGGACAAACTCATCTGTAAATCGCAGTCCTTCAGGATTAAGAACTTTTTTATCGTCCAAGACGACGGCATTTTCCAAGCTTCCGCCCAGAGCAAGCCCTTTTGAACGCAAATACTGTACTTCATGCACAAAACCAAAAGTACGGGCTCTGGCAATCTCTTTTTTGTAATTTTCTTTGGTAAATTTCAAGACATAGCTTTGTTTATCAATTACGGGATGAGCAAATTTAATGGTAAAATCGTAGCTAAGATCATTAGACGGGGAAAGCTTGACATACTTCTCCCCTTCTCGTACTTCAACCTCTTTTTTAATGCGCATAATTTTCTTTGGCTCATCGAGCTCCACGATTCCCGCTTCATCCAAAAGCATACAAAAGCTCATGGAGGAACCATCCATGACAGGGACTTCATCCGCGTCCACAACAACACGAAGATTATCAATTCCATAAGCATAAATAGCGGAAAGCATGTGTTCGATAGTGGAGATAAATACCCCGTCCTTACCAATTACGGTTGCCATTTTGGTATCCACAACACTGGAAGGAGTTAATGGAATCGAAACGCCTGCATCGCTTCTAAAAAAGACAATCCCGCTATTGCTCTCCATCGGTTCAAGACGCAAGTGAACGGGGACACCTTTGTGCAGCCCGATTCCTACCAGCTCGACTTTTTTACCGATTGTTGTTTGTCGTTTCATACTGTATTCCTAGTTTTTAGACATCTATACATAATTATAACCAAGAAAATTCCGTTCGCCCTGAGCCTGTAGAGGGGTGAACGGAAACTTAATTTTAATAAGAAGCTTACTGTTGATCAATAAACATTTTTGCCGTATCGATGACACTCGTAATATTATCGGCAATCCATTTACTGTCCATCCACTCTTCAGGACGTACTTCAATTCCCTGAACCAAAATTCCAAAATGGAGATGATCCCCCATGGCATAACCGCTCATCCCTGTTTTAGCAATCTCTTGAGCAATAGCAGCCGTATCGTTTTCACGTACATGAACGTCAGAGCAGTGACCATACAGAGTATAAAGACCAAATCCATGGTCGATAATAGGGAGGTTTCCATAAATACCATTTGCTTGTGAAAAAACAACCTTGCCGCCATTTGAACTCGTAATAGCACCCATTTGAACACTCGCCAAGTCAAGCCCCATATGGTATGCTTGGCTCACATTTTCTTGACCTTTGTAACTGTAAATACGGTGATCTCCAAAATCGGCTACTTTTTGACCGTTTACCAAAGGATAAAAAGGGACGGGTCTAAAATCACTAATCAACGCATTGGAAACTTTCGAGGTGATTTGATGAATTACTTTTTCATTATCAGCACGCACTTTTTCGTTAATAATACGAAATTGTTCAAGTCGGTCATTCACCCCTACTGTCTGCTCGTAAGTATTTGCCAACTCCGCAATCTTACCATCCAAAAACGCGTCACTCAGTTCAATATTGGAAACCCTATAGGCATGATCTTTGAGTCGTAAAGGGACAGAACTCTTCGTTTCATTCCCTGCTTTATCACGCGCTACAATCGTTGCGCTAAAGCTCTCGCTTTGAACAGGCCAGGCGAGCAAAGATGCGTAATACCCTTTTTTATAAAAAGGCTGCGCAATAAATGTTTTCCCGATTGTTGTTTCTATTTTCAAGCTCTCCATTTGATCATCTTGAGCCTTAAAAATCACAATAGCCGAACCGCCCTTTTGAATCTTATATGAGCTCGCAATCATCGAAAGGACAGGACGGCGCTGATCAATCACGAGAGTAACCTCTTTCTTGATCGTATTCCCCATAAACAATCCCCAAAGGCTGTTATCTGTTGCTTCAATCTTCAATACAATACTTTGTGCCTCTGCGTTTCTTTTACCCTTAGGCGGGAGGATTTGGAAACTTTTTTTGGTCTCTTTAGAAGGAGTTGCCTCATCAACAACCACCCACTCATCATGAGGGCCAACAATGGTTGCGGTAAATGCTTTCAACCCGCTAATATCTTCAACATCTACCTTGATGGGGTCTTGAAAATTCCAGTATCCATCACGGCTAATAGTTAGTTTTGGATCTTCTCGTTCAAATAATGGTGAGAATGCCATAAAACCAATGGCACCAACCGCTACCGCACCCAAAATTAAACCTACTACACCTGAACCATTTCCTCGTCTTCTCACACCAACTCCTTTTGAATATCTATTAATATTGTTTTAACTATCTCTTCTACATCAACATCCATAATTCGAGCACCGGCACGGATTCGATGTCCTCCTCCGCCATAGCAGTGCAAGAGTTCAGCCGCATTAATAACTCCGTCGCTGCGCAAAGAAACCTTGACACCGCCGCGCTTTAACTCTACCACTAAAAGAGCCATTTGAACCGTTTTAAGGCTCAAGACCTCATCCACAACCGCTTTGCAATCCCGCAAGAAAGCACCTGAACTGGCAAACAGAGCCTGATCCACTTCAAGCAGTGCTACACGCCCATCGTGTACGATTTTCATCCGCTTCAACATCTCTGCTTTTAATCTAAATGAAGCTAGAGAGTGGCTATGAAACAACGCTTCCACGCACAAAGCATGATTAGCGCCTGCTTGTATTAACGAATGTGCCATATCAAACACTGCATTTGTACAACTTGGAGCACTAAAACAGCGGGTATCATCAAGCAACCCTGCATAAAGCGCATTTGCCATTTTACCATTGATTTTGATTGTCTTGGCAACAAACCATTCATAAAGCACTTGTGTCGTGCTAAGAGCATTCGTATCAATACAATTATAAGTTCCATAGTATTCGTTGCTGATATGGTGATCAAAATTTATCAACTCACCTTCATACTCAATACCAAGCCGACTATAACTACCGCAATCAAAGCTAATGGCCAAATCAGCATCAGAGGGAAATTTATCGGTTACTTCATCAAACCACGGAAGAAAAGAGAGCTTTTGATCAATGGAAGGGGTGGCGCAAAAGAGTGTCACTTTTGTTTTAGATCGTAAAAGATGGGAATAGAATGCGCACGCCGAACCAAGGGAATCGACATCAGGGTGTTCATGTGCAATAAGAACAACATGCTTTGACGAATCAATCAATGACAGCATTCACTTCTCCCATCCCGCTTTTGCGGAAAATGGGCGAATTATACCATCCTATTATTAGAATAAGGATTCCTAAATTTTATATTTAAAATAAATAATTTACTTCTACTCGAAGCTCTTTGTTAGAGGTGTCATTCGTGATACCTTCTGATGCGCCACCTGTGTTACCGGTGATGTTTGCGCTAACAACGTCATTTTGTTGAATCATGGTACGGACTCTAAGCTCCAGACCTTTTATATCAGCTGATACGTATTTCATGTCGAAATTCCATTGATGCGTATCACCGTTACCATAGTAACGATTGGTTTGACCAACATAAGAGACTTTGGAAGGGTCACGATCATAATAGCTGTAGCTCAACAATGCACTAAGCCCTTGCACCATACTGTTAAAATCATAATCCAATTGCCCTTTATACGCATTAGTATTCGCATTCCAATCGGTAATGGTCATCGATCGCGTGTAGCCTTCAGTGGGAAATCCTCGCCATGGAGCAATCAGGTCACCGCCACTATCTGTATGGGAGTATGCTACCAAAAATCGTGCGGCTTGATAGTTTGCAATGGCTCGGAGAGCAACCATATAGGTATCAACCCTGTTGTCATTATCCCCTTTTACTTGAACCTTTGATGTACCACCTAGCGGTGATGTGGCTGTAACTGCTCCGGTAGTATAAATAGATGATCCGTCCATTGGGGTAATTATATCCCCGGCTCCATGATCAAACTGCTGCATAAAACGGGCTCCGAATGTAAGACCCACATCCCCGGCTTTGATTTTATAATTGCCTTCAGCCATCATCTGATCGACAATATCAGGCCAGTTCATATACCAACCTTGAAGTTCTAAATTATCAATAGATTTATTTTTTATCCCTGCAACAGTCACACTTGGTGTTGAAAAGTGACCATAAGACTGTTGATCAACTGCAAGGGCACCTGTAGCTGTTGGAGAATTGACGGTGTAATGAGTGTTGTAATAGTTTTTGATGGCATCAGGTGTATCGCCCGTATCCGCCATAGAACCAAAATAAGTCATTCCCCGTTCTTTGATCTTATCTGCATAATCTAAAATTAATGTCGTATTTCCAAAATCAGTCGATTGGACAGATGCCCCTTCCACTGCAATCGGGATCATTTTGGTGTCATTTGGATTGATGAAGGGATTGGCCATCAAGAAACGACCCGCTTTGATGGTCGTTTTAGCAAGATCGTATTGGAGATAAGATTGTGCCATTACACTGTATCCCGCTCCAAAATCGGTTGCTGCCCCTGGTCCTCGTGCAAAAAGATCGGATGCAGTTGTATTCTTTGGATGTCCGGAAACATCTCCATTATTATCATTAGTTAAAAATCCCATGCCGTGCGTCGTATAAAAACCAACACCTGCACTTAGTCCATACAAAGGAGCCGTTTTATAGATCAAACTTCCCCCCACTGCCAATCCTTGACTATCCCCATCAGGTTTTCCAGGGGCAGGAAGATTTAAATTCCATTGATCGTTATGATCCCAATCCGTTCCAATATAGTGCAGTCGGATACGTCCATCGAGTTTCCCCTCTTTGAACGCACTTGCCAAATCTTCTGCTGCTTGAGCGGCAGTACCTAATAAACACGCCATAGCTGCCACTATGCTCAAATTTACTACTCTCATTCTTATCTCCTTATGTTTGTAATACTAATTTGTCTACTATAATTCAAAAAAGTAAAGCAATCTCCCCTCTAGGAGCTTCTTTTGCTCTTTTTTCCCATCTTATACACGTACGCCAGTACTTCCGCAACCGCAGCAAACAGCAACTCAGGGATAGGGTGATCTATCTCTACTTCAGCATACAACGATCGTGCCAAAGGGGGATTTTGAACCAAATGGACTCCGTTTTCTCGGGCAATTTTTTTGATCTGAATGGCAATATTATCCACCCCTTTTGCTACCACGACAGGAGCATTATGTTTCGTCTCATCGTATTTGATTGCCACCGCATAATGGGTAGGATTGGTAATAACGACATCAGCGTGGGGAACTGCAGACATCATCCGCTTACGCGCCGCTTGCATCTGAATTTGACGGATTTTTGCCTTAATATGAGGATCCCCTTCCATATTTTTCATCTCATCTTTGATCTCTTGCAACGACATCTTAAGCTTATCAAAATAGTGTTTTCGAGTGAGAAACAAATCAATCATGGCAAACAAAAAGAGGATAACCAGCATCACCGAAGCCAAAATAATTGCCTTCTCCTCAAACCACGCCATCTGATCCCACAACCCAAACAACGCAACGGTCGGAAGCTCCTTCATATACGCCCAAAAAAAGAGAAATCCAACGCCCATAGCGATAAATGATTTAAAGGTAATTTTGAGTGCTTCAAGCACTTTTTGCATACTCAGCATATTTTTGAGTCCTGCAATCGGATCGAGTTTGGAAAAATTAGGGATTAATGGCTTCGTCGTAAAATTAAATCCGATCTGCGACACCGTCCCAGCAACCCCGGCAATAGCAACAACAATAGTAAAAGGCAACGCCATAAGCAAAAATTCCCGCATCGTTACAAACGCAATATCAATGAGATTCACCTGTTCCAATGGCTGATTCATAAGCGAAAAGTAATATCGGGTTAGTGCGAGTAAATGTTCCGAGATGAACGGCAGAAGCATGAGAAGAGCCAAAATAGCGACAAATAAAACAATTACCCCCGCTGTATCCTGACTTCTGGGAACATTCCCCTCTTCTCTGGCATCTTCGAGCTTCTTGGCGGTGGGTTCTTCTGTTTTTTCTTGGTCATCAGCCACAGATTAATCCATTTTCATCGACATATCAATCCAATTGGCTTGATGAATAAGAGACCCGGTACTGATAGCATCAACACCCGTTTGTGCATAGCTTTCAATGGTCGCGAGTGAAATATTCCCGCTCGCTTCCAGAAGAATCGATGGAAAATGTTCACGCTTATACGCTATGACTTCCGTGAGTTGTAACGGTGTCATATTGTCACACATCACAATGTCCGCTCCTGCCTTCATCGCTTTTTGTGCCATCTCAAAATCTTCTGCTTCGATTTCAATTTTAGAGGTAAACGGAATCTTTTTCCGTGCTTCCACCATAAATTCTTCGAGATTATCAATAGTTTTAAGATGGGTATCTTTGAGCATCAGCGCATCATCCAGCCCCATCCGATGATTGGTCGCTCCACCGATACGGGTCGCGTATTTCTCAAAATTACGGAGCATCGGACGGGTCTTTCGGGTATCGAGGAGTTTAGTGCCGTAGGGAGCCACAAGATCGACATATTGACGGGTCAGTGTCGCGATGGAACTCGCATGCAACAGCATATTGAGAAGTGTCCGCTCAATCCGCAGCAATGTATGCGAATCACCCTCCAGCTCCATCAAAACTGCACCTTTAGCAAACCGTTCCCCGTCATGCTTGTGCCAAGTAATCATAAACCCTTCGATATCTGCCAACACCCGCAGATACTCTTCCCCTGCCAACACGCCATCACTTTTGGCGATAATCTTCGCACTCGCACGTACGGGTGCAGTTACCCGCGCATACAAATCCCCCCGCCCAATATCTTCGGCCAATACGTCACGAATAAATTTCTCGATCATACTCATCTCACCCTTCTTTGAACTTCAATACTTTTTAAATTATCTCTTTTTTCATTTTCTCAATATCTGTTTTAAGAGTCGGAAACTGTTCTTTAATCACTTTCCATACAATCTCTTCATCAATCTCAAAATACCAATGGATCATTTTATCTCTCATTTTTGCCATTAAAGACCAAGGAATATTGAGATATTGCTTTGTAATCTCATCAGGTATCTGTTTCGCCGCTTCGCCGATCACTTCGATTTCACGAACACACGCGCTGACGGTTTTATCATCCTCTTTAAACGATTCAAAATCATACCCTTCGATAAATCGCTCACACTTATCAATACTGCGCAATATATCATCGACATAAAGGGCATAGTTCCGTTTCATACAGCTATCTTCTCATTCTCTATTTGCTCAAACAATTCAGTTCTGAGTTTTCTGCGTGGAACCAAATCGACATCTCTACCTAAAACTGCTTTGATCTTCTCTTCGAGTTCAATAAATCTCAATAAATCGGGTGTGTCGGAGAAGTCGACGAGTAAATCGACATCGCTATCAGGTGTTTGTTCACCACGGGCAACAGAGCCGAAAAGGGCGAGTGAAGATATATGATATTCTTGGGATATTTCGGATTTTAAAAGGGTGAGTTTTTGTAAAATAAGCTCTTTTTCATTCATATAAAACACCCTTTCAAAAGTTTTATCTTATTGTAGCATATTGGTAGTTTTGAATCACTACATTTTGTCTTATTCAAAAAACTACACTTGTCAATACCAGCTATTGACAATGCCCTCAGTAAGCAGTACAATTTTATCGTTACCAGAAGGAAGACGCGGTGAATCTCTCGGCCGTACCGCCTTTAATTAGGAACGGGTCTTAGAAGGGGATGAGAGTCCTTCGCCTTCTGGCTTCACAAACTCCCAAAAATCAAAACAGCTTTTTTCTTTTCCACTTTTTTCTTCAACCGTTTCAAATCTGAATCACTTGTTTTTCTAAACGATGTTAAAAAAATTGTTTCTCCTGATGCCGTTGCTTTTAGAGCAAAATAGTATTTATCATCTTTGATATGGACAACTCCAACCGTTTTGTCACCATCTTGTAAAATAATATGGTGATTAAAAACAATATAAGAGAGCCTTTTATAATCAATAATATCTAAATCTTTATGATGATTCAGATTTTTTATCAAACTAACTTCACTTATAACAACATGGGAAACTTTAGCATTAATCACATCAACTATAATCTGATGTATCAATCCAATAATGAAATGTCCATCGTTGTCTTTTGGTAATGTATGAAAATAATTAATAATTTCTGTATTCATTGGTTCCGGCATTATAGCTATAGCCAAATTAAAATTTTAATCACTACATTTTGTCTTATTCAAAAAACTACACGTATAATATTTTTATTGGAAGTGGGACTGGGTCTGCCCCCTTGGGTATCAGTCCCGCAATAGAGCGAGGCTTAAGCCTCACTTCCAAATTTTTACCCCTTAATTCAGCCTATCCTAGTTTTTCCAGATATTGTTATTTTTAAAAGTGAAGAGTTGAATAGATGAACCCTATTCTGGGCCTTTGCCAAGAGTTCCAAGTGTGATAGCTTTATTATTTATCGCCTTAGCCACTTGCTCTTGTATTCCCTCTTGTTGTAAATCTTTGAACTGTACTATCAACGCATCATAAGCTTTGATTTCCTCTTCGCTTCCATGAATTTTACCAACTTCACTAGCTTTATAGAACATAGCTTTAGCCACCCGCTCTTGCACGCTATCGAGTTTGACATCTTTTAACTCTACTATCAACGCATCATAAGCTTTGATTTCCTCTTCGCTTCCATGAACTTTACCAACTTCAATAGCTCTATTAAGCATAGTTTGAGCCACTTGTTCTTGTATTCCATCGTGTTTTGAATCTTTGAATTGTGCAATCAACGCATCATAAACTTCGATTGCCTCTTCGTTTTTGCCAAGTTCTCCAAGAGTAATACCTTTATTAAGCATAGCCCTAACCACTCGTTCTTTTATTCCATCGTGTTTTGAATCTTTGAATTGTGCGATCAACGCATCATAAACTTCGATTTCCTCTTCGTTTTTGCCAAGTTCTCCAAGCCTAAAACCTTTATTAAACATTGCTGTAGCCACTTGTTCTTGTGTTCCATCGTGTTTTGAATCTTTGAATTGTGCGATCAATGCATCATAAACTTCGATTTCCTCTTCGCTTCCATGGATTTTACCAACTTCAATAGCTTTATTGAGCTTAGCATTAGCCACTTGTTTTTGCACACTTTCATTCTCTGAATTTCTATATTTTGTTATTAATCTGTCATAAGCTTTGATTTCCTCTTCGCTTTTGCCCTCGATCCCAAGTTTCCAAGCTTCATTGAAAAGATATTTAGCATCTTGTAAAGCTGCATTCTCTTTAAACTCTTTTTTAAATCTTTCCAATTCAGTATTAAACATGGTTTCAAACTCACTTAATTTTCTTATCAATTCATCTTCAGCTTGGTTGAGTTTTGCTCCACTTTCTTCTATCTTTTTATTCAATATATTTTCTGCATCACTTATTTTTTGTTCAGACAAATTTTTAAACTTTTCTACTTCTTCATTCCACATTTTTAAGAATTTTTGTGTCTCTTCATTTGAAATATTTTTCGCTTCATTGATAGCCGTATTTCTTGAAGACCAAGCAACAATGAGTAATAATATTGTTATTAAAATTCCATAGACAGACAGCCAAATACTGGTATCGGTTATTCTTTTATCAGCCCCTTCTAGTGTTTTGATATATTCAATTAATTTATCTTTTGTACTTTTATCTTCATTTTCGAGGTCATCTGTAGATTTTTTGAGTTCACTTCTCAGCTCTTTTATCTGCTCTTTTTGCTGTTCAAGCTGATATTTTTGTTCAAACAGTTGCTGCTCCGTCGTGATTGCAAAACCAGATAGGGAGAAATAACTAAAAAAAAGAGCTAAAAGAAATAATTTTCTCACAACGCCATCATCCTCTCCAGCGCAATTCTCGCCCAATACGCCGTCTCTTCATCCACTTCGATTTCATTGATCGGTGCGCCGTCTTCGATTGCTTTGAGGGTGTTATACAAATCTTCCAGCGTCGTTTCGTTCATCGTCGGACACTCCGGTTTGGTCGAGGAAAGGACGTAGGTGTTTGCCGGACGGAGGCGGTTGACCATGTTGAACTCCGTCCCTACGGCTACTTTTTGATCTTCCGGAAGCTCTTTGATGTACTTGATAAGCTGCGAGGTCGAACCGACAAAATCAGCTTTTTCACAAATCGAAGGATCACACTCAGGGTGGACGGCAATCAAAATTCCGGGATATTTGTTGCGGTAAAACTCAATGTCATCGACACTAAAGAGCTGATGAACGGAGCAAAAACCGTCGTAACAGATAATGTCCGCTTCTTTGGGATCTTTTCCATCTCCAATCACACACGATTTCAACCCCATCATATTGGCAATATTTTGCCCCAAACAACGGTCAGGGACAAAGAGGATCTTTTTTCCCTCACCCAAGGCTTTTTCAATAATTACTTTGGCATTGGAACTGGTACACACCATACCCCCCATCTTCCCCACTCGCGCTTTGACATCCGCATTGGAGTTGATGTACGTTATGGGCAAAATATCCTCTGCCTTGATTCCTGCTTCTTCAAGTTTTTGAATCGATTGGTCAAAATACAATCCGTCAATCATCCGAGCCATTGCACAGCATGCCATTTTAGGCATCACTACACGCTTGTGAGGACTGAGGATTTTGACGCTTTGCCCCATAAATCCGACACCGCAAAAGACCACAAACTCTTTATCATCCGCCATCGTCCGCTTGGCAAGCTCAAGAGAGTCTCCCGTAATATCCCCCATCTCGAACACTTCATCACGCTGATAAAAATGAGCCACAACGGTCACATTCAAACGATTTTTTAAATCAATAATTTTTTGTTTTAGCTCTTCAGTACTCATAATTAAAGCTTTCCTTATTTCTCATTAGAGCGTTATTATAGCTTTTTTAGTTTGCTGTTACGATAATTGAATTATAATGGCGCATCAAATTTACACAAAGAGTCTCTTGCTATGGAATTTTTATTTAACCAAAACGTACAGTTTTATTTGGCAGCCTATTTACTGGGCGGTATCCCGTTTGGGCTGATCCTCGCAAAACTGTTTGCCGGGGTCAATATCAAAGAAGCGGGTTCAGGAAGTATCGGAGCTACTAATGTATTGCGTGTCGTCAAAGAGACCAATCCCTCTCTTGCCAAAAAGCTGGGGGCTGCGACTCTCGCCCTTGATGCACTCAAAGGAATAGCCGTTGTTCTCGCTGCCAAATATTTTGAGATGAGTGAAAGTGTTCAATGGATGGTTGCCGTCCTCGCCGTTGTCGGTCACTGCTTTAGCCCTTATATGTGGTTTGAAGGGGGCAAAGGGGTCGCAACGGGAATGGGTGTGATGGCAGTAATGCTTCCCATTCCAACTGCCATTGCTCTAGTGACATGGGCAATTGCCGCAAAAACCATCCGCATTTCATCCCTCTCCTCTATGTTGGGACTCGCGGTACTCGTCATTGCGTCATTTCTCCTCTATCCAACAATGTTTCACGCACCCGTTGTGTTTATCGCCTTTATCTTATTTTACAAACACATCCCCAATTTTATCCGACTCTTTCAAGGTGAAGAAAAACGAGTCGCATGAAAATTCTCATCGAAAATCTCACTTTTGATGCCATTATTGGGATTTTAGAAGATGAGCGAATCACTCCTCAGCAGGTTATCGTCGATTGCATCATTGACTATTGCTACTGCAAAAATAACTTTATAAATTATGCAGAGATTTCAACCGAAATTGAAAGTACCCTGCAAGATGAAAAATTCTATCTTATAGAAGAAGCGCTCGAACACCTTGGCACCACTCTCAAAAACAGTTTTCCTCTTATAAATGAACTTCATTTGACCATACGAAAGCCAACTATCCTCCAAAATTGCACTGTTGGTGTTCAAAACCATTTCATTTTTTAAAAATTATTTAAAAAGAGTTTAAAATTTTCTAAAACTATGCTATAATTTCGGGAAAATATCCGCTTTCGAGGAACGTAAATGCGCATTTTAATTATCGAAGATGAAGTAACTCTTAATAAAACCCTAGCAGAAGGGCTAAAAGAGTTTGGCTACCAAAGTGATGTTGTAGAAACACTAAAAGATGGTGAATATTACCTTGACATCCGCAACTATGACCTGATTCTTATGGATTGGATGCTTCCAGATGGAAACAGTGTCGATATCATCCCTGATATTAAACGTAACACACCAAAAACAGTGGTAGTCGTTTTATCAGCTCGTGATGACAACGAAAGTGAAATCGAAGCACTCCGTTCAGGTGCGGATGATTATATCCGTAAGCCGTTTGATTTTGATGTTCTTATTGCTCGTATCGAAGCACGTTTGCGTTTTGGCGGAAGCAACATCATCGAGATTGATGATCTTATCATCAACCCTGAAGAAGAGAAAATCATTTACAAAGAAAAAGAGATCGAACTCAAAGGCAAACCATTTGAAGTTCTTACCCATTTGGCACGTCACCGTGATCAAATCGTCTCTAAAGAGCAGCTTCTTGATGCGATCTGGGAAGAGCCTGAGCTTGTTACCCCGAACGTTATCGAGGTCGCAATTAATCAAATTCGTCAAAAAATGGACAAACCACTCGGAATTACAACCATTGAAACCGTACGTCGTCGAGGATATCGTTTTTGTTTTCCAAAAGAAATTAACTAATTCTCAAAACGGAGGCTGATTTTGTTTTCCAGAAGGAGCATAAGACGCCGATTTTTGTTACAACTGATTGTCGCTTCGGCGGCACTCGTCCTCCTATTTTCCTCTTTTTTGTACCTTTTTATACAGCAATCCATTTACGATGAAAAACAAACGGAACTCATCAATACTGCCCAAAATATTTGTACCTCTAAGTCACTTATAGCCGCCCAACAAAACAATTCCGATCTGCTGCTGGGACTCAATGTCGAACTCATCACTCTTCAAAAAGAGGAAAATCTTCTCGAATTTTATGAAACCGAACATAAAAATAAAAGCACCTCATTAACGTTGATTTATCCATTTGATTTTGCAAATTCCGCCTACTTAAAAGTGAGTCGTGACATTACTCCCACCAAACGTTTGCTCCAAAAAATTCTCCGCTCCATATTTTTGATTAATGCCTTTGGATTTGTAGTCATTATCCTCTATGCCATCGCCTTCTCCAAGATGCTCATTGCTCCCGTCAGTGCGTTAACACGCCGGCTTGCCAACATGAATGAACATCTCCTGCGCCCCATTCAAGTTGAGCATCTCCCCGAAGAATTTGAGCCTTTGGGTGAAACGCTCAACCGCCTTATGGGACGAATCCAAAATTTTGTTAAATACCAAAAAGAACTTTTTATCGGCGCAGCCCATGAACTCAAAACTCCCCTAGCCGTTATCAAGCTCAAAAATCAAGTAACCCTTATCAAAAAACGCTCCAGTGAAGAGTACATCGAAGCAATTCGCATTACCAACCAAAGTGTAGACGAGATGAACAAGATTGTTGCCAATATCCTTAATATCGGTCGGCAAGAGGGGGCACAGTTAGAGATGCCCTCCGAAGCAGACATCATCCAAATTTTAAAAAAATGGGAAGGAGATTTTGCCCTTTTAGCCCACAGTGAGAATAAAACGCTTCAAACCCATTTTGAACCCGAATCTTTTAGTGCCGTTCTTCAAGTCACCCTGCTCAATCAAATCTTGCAAAACTTCTTGCAAAATGCATTAAAATTTACCCCTGAGGGAAAAACCATTATCTTTCAAAGCTATCTTAATCAAACCGATATTGTGATTGAAGTGATTGATGAAGGGTGTGGAATCGATGAGAGCATTGACCTTTTTGCCCCTTTTAAACGCCAAGGGAATAAATCAGGAGTAGGATTGGGACTCTTTTTGGCCAAGAGTGCCGCCGAAGCGATTGGGGCCCATATTAGTATTACCAATCGGCTTGATGGACCAGAGGGGACAATAGCACGACTCATTCTCCCCTCAAAACTCTATTGCTTACTGCCATTACGCTAGGGCACAACTCCCCTTAAGCTACCTTTTGCTATAAATCGCGCATTATCCAAAACATTTAACATCAAGGTTTCAAAATGCCATTAATTATTGTCGATGAGTGTATTGCATGCGATGCATGTCGTGAAGAGTGTCCAATGGATGCTATCGAAGAGGGTGATCCGATTTACATCATTGATCCGGATCGTTGTACTGAGTGTGTAGGAACGTACGATGAGCCTGCATGTATCGCGGTGTGTCCCGTGGATTGTATCATCCCCGACAAAGACAATGTTGAGACGATGCAAGAACTTTTATACAAACACAAACAGCTCACAGCAGCAGAAGAGGAATAGATGGCGCAATGTACCGCTGTTATCGACATTGGGTCCAACTCGATGCGTATGGCGGTATTTCAAAAAACCAGCCGTTTTGCATTTCACATCGTTCATGAGGTAAAAAGCTCTGTTCGTCTTGCCCAAAATGCGTACAAAAATGACGGGTACTTACAAAATGATGCGATGGATCGCGCGTCTAAAGCGATTGAAGAGTTTTTGCTCGTTGCATCATCCTTTAAAGCCCGTAAAATTCTTTGTGTTGCCACCTCTGCCCTTCGTGATGCGCCCAATAAATCTGATTTTATCCAACGAATACAGCGCGAGCACTCCCTCTCAATCAAAGTCATTGATGGAGACAAAGAGGCTTATTTAGGAGGAATCGCATGTGCAAACCTTTTGCCAAAAATGGATGCCATCGGAGTCGATGTAGGCGGAGGGTCGAGCGAATTTGTCCTCTTAAGTAATGGGAATATCCTCCAAACCGTCTCATTGAATATTGGTACCGTACGGCTCAAAGAGCTTTTTATGGATAATGATGACGTTGAGGGTGCCATCAGCTACATCGATGAAGCGCTTAAGTCTCTTCCTTTTCAATCTACACAAACTCTCATCGGGATCGGAGGTACATTTCGTGCCCTATCTCATGGAGTGATGAAAAAAGAGAATTATCCTCTGCGAAAACTTCATGGTTTCACAACCTCCAATCTAACCTTTAAATCTTTTTGCGATTCCATTCTCGAAGCAACGCCGAAAAAACTCAAATCACTCAACATCAAACCGGATCGCTTTGATACCATAAAATCCGGCACTCTTATCTTTTTACGCATTCTCAACTACTTGGCACCAAAAACATTGGTGTGCAGCGGTGCGGGAGTTCGTGAGGGGCTGTTTTTAAGTGATTTATTACGCAATTCAGGCCATAAATTACCTGCCAATTACAATCCAAGTGTACGCTATTTACTCGATACCCATGCTATCCACAGTAACCATGGTGTTGAGTGCTCCTCTCTTTTAAAACGTATTTTTGATCTTACCTGCACTCATTTGCAATTGAATCCTTCATGGCGTACTGAACTTGTAATCGCAGCAAAACTGCTCCCAATAGGATTAGGGGTCCACTATTACGCTTATCAAAAACATGGTCATTATCTTGCAATGAACGGGCTTGATTATGGATTAACCCATTCGCAAATTGCACTTATCTCACATCTTTTACTCTTTAAAAAAGGGGTTGGTTCAACAGAACTTATTCCAAAAAACAGCTATACAGCGCTTCTTCCTGAGCCTAAAAAACTGGATGCCCTTCATGCTCTATTGTGGCTTTCTCATATTCTTTTAGCCTCTCGTGCAAATGCTGGAAATTTTAACGTTTTATTTGAAAATAATGAGCTCATCATCGAATCTCCTCATCTCTACTTAGCGCAAGAACAACTCAAAAATATTGTTTTGCCTAAGAATTTAACCGTTAAACTCATCTAAAGGAGTTCATTATGGCCGGAAGCTCTCTGCTGCTCCTAATCGATGATATTACAACGGTCTTGGATGATGTAGCCGCAATGAGTAAACTTGCCGCTAAAAAGACGACAGGGGTACTGGGTGATGATCTTGCCCTCAATGCTCAACAAGTTTCCGGTGTCCGAGCCGAACGTGAACTCCCCGTCGTATGGGCAGTAGCCAAAGGATCGTTTAAAAACAAACTCATCCTCGTCCCCTCTGCTCTCGCACTCAGCGCTTTTGCCCCATGGTCTATCACTCCCATACTGATGCTGGGAGGGGCGTACTTGTGCTATGAAGGGTTTGAAAAAATTGCCCACCCTCTTTTAACCTCTCACCGCGAAGAAGAGACTCAAAAAGAAGTGCTGCAGAATGCTTTGTTGCATCCAGAGATAGATTTAGTCGCATTGGAAAGAGAGAAGATAAAAGGGGCAATACGGACCGATTTTGTCCTCTCGGCTGAAATTATCGTTATTGCCCTGGGAACCGTAGCCACGCAGCCTTTTGCATCTCAAGCTTCAGTTGTATCTGCAATCGCAGTGGCAATGACGGTCGGAGTATACGGGCTTGTCGCCCTTATCGTCAAACTTGATGATATGGGTCTCTATCTGGTCCAAAACGCCCCGCAAGGCAATAAGGGGGCAGGACATCGTGCCCTTGGAAATGGATTGCTTAGCTTTGCTCCTCGTCTTATGAAGCTTCTCACGATCGTAGGAACCATTGCTATGTTCTTGGTCGGAGGGAGTATCTTGGCGCATGGGATACCGAATATGCACCATGTCGTTGAAAATGCTGTTAACGCGGCTGAGAGCTTACCCGCTATTGGTAGTGCTCTTGGATGGCTAACTCCTATGATAATGGATGCTGTTGTGGGAGTTCTGGCCGGGGGAATTGTAATGGGCGCAGTGGGTGTGATTATGAAACTTGCAAAAGTGGTTAAAAAGTAATTTTCTCGTCATTCCGTGCCACGACACGGAATCCATACGCCAAGTAAATAGATCCCGTATCAAGTACGGGATGACGAAATTAAGCGCACTATGAAGCTACTTAATCTTAAAATCTCTGTCCGATCGTAAATTCGAAGTGAGTAATTTTGTCTCCTACCTCATCTCCATACGGATTTGAGAAGACAAGCTGAAGCGGTCCGACAGGGCTGAACCACTCTAATGAAATTCCATATCCACCCCGTGTTATTTCATTTAAACTTTTAGTGCCAATCATACCATAATCGACAAACGCCGTTGCCCGCATTTTTGCTTCAGGGACGAGAGGAACGCTCAATTCAAGAGAGTTTGAAAACGTCTGTGTCCCCCCGATCAAATCCAATCTGCCATCAAGATTGGCATCTATACCGCTATTGGGAGACAAAGAGTAACTTTGGTAGCCTCGCACCGAACCTATCCCCCCAATGTAAAATCGCTCATTGAGAGGCAAATAACCTGTGTTATCCACAATGTTAAAGCGTGCTTTATAGCGGAGAATCAAATCGGCATCGATCATTTTTTGCAGACCTTGATAGATCCCAAAAGTGGTACGGCTTTTCCAAAAATCAGCATCTCCCCCAAGCCCTGCTTTTTCAAAACTCTGAGAAAAACTCATCCCCTCACGCGGTACATAGTAATCATCCGTATTATCAAAGGTTGCTGAAGCAAGGAGAGAACTTTTAGAATAGCTTTCATACGACCGAGGATATAAAGCAAGCGTGGCAGCATCGATATTACTATATTTATTTTCGGCATAGTTATAACCCATGTATCCACTGAGGTAACGATTAAAACGGTGCCCTGCACCAAAACTAAGACCGGTTGAATTAATCGTATAGGTGGTGTATTCGGTCGATGTGTTAAAAATTGAGAAATTACCGCTAAAGTCACTGTCGTTAAGGCGAGGATTTGAGATGTTAAACGCGTAATTTTTTGTTCGTGTTGATTTCTCTAAATTGAGCCCGACATTGAGTCCTGAGCCAAAAATATTACGGTCACTCACCGCAACACTCAGCATTATTCCGCCGAAACTTCCATATCCGCCACCCAGCTGAATGTTTCCTGTAGGTGCTTCTTTGGTTTGGACAATCAAATCCATACTCTCATCATCAAGACGCTTCTCTTCAATCGTAGTACTTTCAAAATAGCCGGTTCGTCCCAGCGCATTGCGTGAATCTTTTAGATTCGTAAGACTGTACCAATCTCCCGGTGCCAAAAAGAGCTCTCGACGGGTAACACGATCGAGTGTACGATTATTTCCCGCAATGATAACGTTGTGAATACGTACTTTCTTACCTGGAACAATTCGATAAATAACCTCTACGGTTTTAGTCTCTTTATCTTTGCGTAAATCGGGTTGAACCTGTACGTATGCATACCCCAAATCGGCAATCTTGGTTTTAATACGCTCCGCATCGTCGCGAAATGTTTTGATATTAAACGGCTTGTTTTTTTCCAGGGCTATTACATCCAACAATGCTTGATCGTCGATGACATTGGTGTCTTGAAAAATAAGAATATCGGATATGCGAAAAATATCTCCTTCAAAAACGTTGTATGCCATCGAAGCTTCATAGTGATTAAAGTCAACGGCGACAAAAGGCTGATCCACTTTGGCATCCAAATATCCATTTTGCATGTAATAATCACGAATACGCATCGGATCGTACTGCAATTCAGCAATTTTCATCTTACCATCATTGCGTCCCCAGAGCCATCCCATAAAGTCTTCTTCTTTATTGGCAGTGGTTTTTTCAAACTCATCGGAATCAACGCCCAAAACTCCGTAATATTTCAACTCTTTAATAATAATCTCTTCACCCTCATTGGCGATGAAGGTCACTTGCATACTGCCGTTTTCGAGTTTTTCACTCTCCACTTCTACCACAGAGTCGATTTTTCCCTCTTGATTCAGGGCTTCAACGATACGCTTGCGGGTGCTCTCGAGTCGACGCGGATCATAAAGCGCCCCTTTCTCGATTTGCAGAAGAGATTTTTTGGCTTCTTCGTCGTTCTCTTTGTACCCTTTTAGCTCAATTTTAGAAATAATCGGCTTCTCTTTGAAGTGAAACGTTACCGTACCATTTTCTTCATCTGCCCATATATCTTCAAAGTAGCCTTGATCAAAAAACGTTTTTATCGTTTTGTCTACTGCCGCAGGGTCCAGAGGTTCACCAATCTTTACAGCATTAAGCCGCTTGGCAACGGATTCTGAAATATGGACCATCCCCTCGTACTGAATGGCTTCAACGTTTTGAATGGATGCATTTAAGAGTACAGAGCAGAGCAACAAAGAGAGGGTTATTTTTTTCAAGTTGAAATCCATTGCGTTAAATTGTCTCTTATTTTACCACCCTAATGGTTAATATTTCTGTAAATCTGCTAGAATACGCATTAAAGAAGTAAATTGAGTAAGGGTTTAGTATGGAGATTGGAATCGTAGGATTGGGACTTATGGGGGGATCACTTGCCCTCTCTCTACGCAAACTCCCATTCGTCACCTCCGTCGTTGGAAGCGATCACAATCTTGAGCATCAGCACACGGCACTTGAGCTGGGTCTGGTTCAAGCTATTCTTTCTTTTGAAGAACTAAAAAAACGGTGTGATGTCATCTTTTTTGCGGTTCCTGTTGATGGAGTTATTGCCCTTTTGAACCAGTCTGTTGATTTGGCAGGGAGCGATAAAACACTCATCGATTTAGGAAGTACCAAAGCCCTGATTGTGAGTGCTATTCCCCCCGAAATTCGTGCCAATGTCGTTGCAGCACATCCCATGACGGGAACTGAACAATTTGGTCCAAAAGCTGCTTTTGAAGGGCTTTATACCGATAAAGTCGTCGTTTTATGTGATCTCGAACACAGCGGTGAAAAACAACGCAATATTGCCCTCAAACTTTTCCGTGCTATTGGTATGCAAATCCATACTATGGGGGCAGCGCAACATGACCGTCATGCCGCTATCATCAGCCACATGCCCCACGTGATTTCCTACGCGCTTGCCAATACTGTTTTAGCCCAAGAAGAAAAAGAGAATATTTTAGCCCTCGCAGCCGGGGGATTTCGCTCTATGAGCCGTTTGGCGAAAAGTTCGCCTACGATGTGGGAAGATATTTTTCGCCAAAACCGTGCAAATGTCCTCGACGCAGTAGAACTTTTCCAACGTGAACTCGCCACGCTTAAAGAGGCGTTAGAAGAAAAAGATTATACGACTCTGCACAAAGAGATGAAAGATGCCAATAAACTGTATGAGATTTTTACCTAATACATAAACAACGGTGTTGCATTTTGAATCCCAATCACCTTTTCAACTTTTCTAGTCTCTTTCGTAACCGTTCTCTCTGATTTTTTCTCCACTTTTTTAAGCTTTTCTCTCGTATCAATGGGCAATTTTCCTTTATTTATCTTTACCCATTCCCTTAATTTTGGATCATTCGTACCCACACGCGCATACCAATACCGGGCCTTCGTATACTGACCCGCTTTGAAAAAAGCATTCCCGCAGTTGTAGCGTATTTGCGGACTGTCATGCAGCTGTTGATACTGCGTAAACAATCGTGCGCTTTGCTCGTAATCTTTGTTCGCATAAGCACGGTTTGCCTTTTCCAATATTCTAAAATCCATCACCCCTGCACGCATATCGCTCTCACCCATAAAAATCATAAATACAAATGCCATCGAAACACTTTGACGCTTGCTCATAGAGGATAACGCTATGGCTATGAGTATCATTGCAAGCCCTAATGGAAAATAAAAAAGTTGAAAATAGATCCAGTACTCTTTTGGTTTGCGCAACGTTTCAATCTCTTGTTTATCCGGCATCGTATGTCCAACAATCACAATACCGGATGTTTTACAGACATTGTATAGATTCTTTTCATCCGAAATCTCACTATTCATAACCTGCGGCGAAAGATTTTGGATTAGCTCTTTGAGTGTTTTTTTATCGTTGCTGCTTGGAGAAATACGGTAGACGTTTGAATCAAATGCTACCAGTTCAACCGTTCCCTCAAACTCATCCACGAGACCTATCGCATTTTTTTTCATCCTCTCAAACGCAAACAAGGGGTGAGTTGATACATCCAAAGCAATCGTTATGGCCGGAGGTGCTTCTACGATTTTTTCTTGCTGTACTACGGGTTGTGCGAGGGCTAGTATAATCAGTAAAGATGCACTCAAAAAAAGTCCATTTCGTCCATTGAGTCCTAAATTTGGCTCACTGACTCGCAGTTTTTCCAGTGCTTCCGAGCTAAAAGGGTGCTCATTGTGACGTTTTTGGGTAAACCAAAAATAAAAAAGTATCCCCACAAAAGGGGTCATCCACAAAATAAATTCACTGTGCAAAAAGCTCACAGGAATCCTCGTTGATTACGCCCGAACAGGTAGATCAACATCCCTATAAATCCAAAGAACAGAGGATAAAAATAGAGATATTCTAATCGTACTGATTTTTCGGCAATGGGTATAACGGCATGCTCACGATTGCTTTTTTGCATCCACACTCTCCCCTCTTTTTGGGAAACAACGGAGGTCTCTATTTGCGTTGGAATCGAGTGAACAAACGTTTTTGGATGGTCTGAAAAAATCACAATCCACGGTCGTTCTTGGGTAGAAAGGAACTCTTTTACGGTGTAGTCAATACGTTCATTAGGTGTTTTTGGTAATTGATGCAAAATCGATAGCAACGCCTTATGATCTCGTGTCAAAGGGATTTTAACGCTCTTTGGAACATAAAGTGCGATAGTGTCATGGGAACGGAGGTGAATAAACGATGCTATTTTTGCTCTCATTTCCTCATCCGGCGAATCGGCAACAATCAACGTACTGTACGCCACAAAACGGGGAGTTTCTTGGACCTCTTTGACAGGAGACATTAACGCAACAATGAAAAAAACAATCATCAGCCACTTCGAAATCCACATCCACGCAGGCGATTTTACCCCTCCGTCACCAAAACGAGAGATATGGGGAAAATAAAGCATTTGGGAACGAAGCGGGCAAAGATTTTCGCACGCCAAAAAGACAAAGACTAAAAAGCTCAACTTCGGAAATTCGAAATAAAACCCTTCAAACATCAATAATTCCGAGATACAGATGATAATATCCCAACGTCTCCTCATCGATTTTCTCTACGCTAGGGGCATATTTGTACGGTTCTAAACGCTTAAAAAGATTTTGATACGCCCCCAGTGTTCGTTCGTTGTCGTGGGCGAAAAAATAGCCCTCTTTACTGATAGTATAGGCACTTTGTTTGGGATTTTTCAGATCTATTTTTTCTAGAGCTTTATAATGGAGCTCTCTTTGAGTGATTCTTTTGCTTCGCTTCCATTTTAAAAACCAAATCACACCGCTTACACAAACAACCAACAAGGCAACCATAAGCGCACTAAACCAATAGATGGAAGTGTCAGGAACCTCTACCAGTGGCATAATATCGTGAAGAGGAATATCAATCGATGCACTCATGATCGTCCCTCAAACAACCGCCGAAGCACCACAGTAGCATTGGCATCGGTATAAAGCTTTACCGCTCGTATACCCGATAAACGAAAGCTTTCAAACAATGCCATATCATGCGCGTGTACTTTTTGGGCATATTTTTTTACGCTGTTAGCATTAAAATCTCCCTCTAACACCGCACCGCTCTCCGGATCACTCAACGTTCCAAAGCCAAAGATTTGCGGTTTTTCTTCCAATCGATCCCGCACGACGACCGCGACCACCTCATGTTTTTTTGCCAACAATTTCAATTGCGGAATATCGAAAAAATCCCCGATAAGGACAATCAGCGATTTACGCCGCAGCCGTTTGTACAAGGTTGCTGCCATCACGTTATAATCTGCCCGATGCCCTATGAGTTGTGCATTCATTACTTTTTCCACACTCACAGCCACCGCAAACCGTTTTTTAGATCCTCGCACCTCATCCACCAAATCCTCACGAAAATTATAATGGGTAAACGTATCCCCATTGCCAATCGCCGAGTAACCCACCAATGCTACTGCTTCCGCCACACTCTCTATCTTGAATTTATCCGTTCCAAAATGAAGTGCTCCGCTCAACATCGCCACCGTAACGACGTTCAGCTCCCGTTCCTCACGAAATACTTTGACATAAGGACGTTGCAGTTTTGCCGTAACGTTCCAATCAATATGGCGCGTATCATCCCCGCTGATGTACTCACGAAGCTCGATAAAATCATACCCCTCACCGTGAAACATCGAGGAGTTGTTACCGATACGATCCCCCACGATTTGACGGCGGGCACGGATGAGGATTTCTTTGGTTTTTTTCATCGGTTACGGTACGGGTACAGCTTTGACAATCTGCTCGATAAGGGTATCCACGTCGATATTTTCGGCTTCCGCTTCATACGATAAAACAATACGGTGACGCATAATATCTTTTAGAATACTCATGATATCGCTTGGAGTCACGAACTCTTTACCACGTAAAAATGCCACTGCCCGCGATGCTTTGAACAAATCAATACTTACCCGAGGACTTGCCCCGAACTGAATGTATTTTTTAATCTCACTCAATCCAAACTCTTCAGGATTACGGGTCGCTTGCACCAACGTAATCATGTACCGCTCTACCTCTTCGTCGATATGGATACTACGAACTTTTTCTTTGAGCTGTTCCAACATAGTCTTATCAATAACCGCTTCTATCTCTTCGTGCGTAGAAGAAGAAACCCGCCGTGCGATGGCAAGCTCTTCTTCGGTCGTGTTGTATCCCACGCGCAGTTTCAACATAAAACGATCGAGCTGTGCTTCAGGCAAAGGATAGACCCCCTCGTTTTCGATAGGATTTTGGGTCGCCATAACGAGAAACGGCGGTGAGAGTTTAAAGCTCTCATCCCCCAGTGTCACTTGGTGCTCTTGCATTACTTCCAATAACGCAGATTGCACTTTTGCCGGAGCACGGTTGATCTCATCGGCAAGGAGAAGGTTCGTAAAAATCGGTCCTTTTTTGATTTTGAACCCATTATTTTGAGGGTCATACACCTCCGCACCCAAAATATCGCTCGGCAGCAAATCGGGGGTAAATTGCACCCGCTTAAACCCAAGACCCAATGTTTTCGAAAGCGCTTTGACCGTCGTGGTTTTTGCCAATCCAGGAATCCCCTCGATCAGGATATGCCCCTCGCACAGTAATCCGATCAACAATCCATCGATCATTTTCTCTTGACCGACGACGACTTTGGCCATTTCTACACGTATTAAATTTATAGTTTCAATCATAAGGTTACCTCTTTTGCTAGTGTACTCAATCTCTTCTTCGCTTCGCGTAACTCCATTTTCCCCTCTTCCAATGCTGCAATGACCTCATCAAAACGTTTCTCTCTCCTGAGCGAAAGAATTTGTATCAGTTCGCCGACAGTGGATGCACTGTCCCAAAAGTGCTTGGCTTTTTTGCGCGGGCGATGGTTCCATAGCCATCGGATGGCTTCATTTAACCCTGCTCCCAATGCAATAAGAAACAAATACAAACCATACCGTTTGAGTGTTCCATAATCGTTTATTTCCGGAACATCCAGCAAGGAAGAGAGCTCATATCCCTCCCCTACTTCAACATAGATAGGCTTACTTTTAAGGGTCACAATTTGATTTTTTTCCGTATCAAAATACGTTAAACTCAAAGGCTCAATTTTATACGATCGGCTGGCAACCAACGCAAATTCTTGGGAAACCTCCCCCTCAAATCCTTGCGCCGACGGGGTCAAGGATTTCTGAGGCAATTGTCCAAATACTTTTACACCGCTGATATTGAGGTCATAGGGGGTCATTTGATCAAGGCTCCCCTCCCCCCTTACAATCACACTCAAATGGAACGGCTCATAGGCACGAACCATCGAAGCATCACTGCGCACTTCAAACGTGAGCTTCCCAGTGAGTGCCAATGGATTCTCTCTGACATGGATGGTAACGAGGGGCAAATAAACTTTTTCATCATTAAAATCGTATTTTTTGACATTATCCCGTCCGATCGTTGCATTTTCGATGGACGCAAAAGTAGTATGGCGGATCAGTGCGTCAAAGCCAATATCGATCACTCCGGCTTGTTTTGGAACAATCAGAACATCGAACGTCTGAAGACGTTTTCCCTCTACGATTTGATCGCGTTGCGTAAGAATCGACGCTTTATAGGTCGTACTGCTCGCTGGCTTAAACTCAATCGTGTAATCACCGGCACTGCTATCAAACCGACATTCATAACGGACAACCGCGCTTTGACCTACGACCAATGACTTAGGGGCTTCGAGTACGCTCCAGTGATATGCTCCCCATACTTGACCAGCGGTGATCATCCAGAAAAAGAGGATTTTACCAAGGTTTCGTTTCATGGACACTCCTCTCATTGATGAGCTCATATTGACGGGAGGAAAGCTTTGCTTTGCCCTGAGATGCAGAGAAACGGGGATCGCTTTGAGCTTTTTTTCCCTCATCGCCTCCGCCACCGGATTTCATGTCGCTTTGCATGTTACTCCCGCCTCCTGATTTGCTCTCTTTTTTTTCACCCGTTGGGGCATTTTCATCTTTTGAAAATTGATCTTTTTTCTCTTTGCGCGTATTTAACGTCTTTTTTTCCTGTGCCTGCGCGATAAAACGGAGATTTTCATCCGCCTCTTTGGTGTAACGAAGCGTCAACGATTTTAAAAAAGCGTTACGCCCATTTTCAAACTCGCCAAGGCGGATATGACAATTACCGATATTATAATAAATTTTTGATTTGAACACTGCCTCATTGGAACGGATATGGCGATACTGCGTCAATGCCTCTTGATATTTCCCCGCTTTATAGAGAGCATTGGCACGATTATAACCGGCTTTATTTGAGTCGATTTTTTCAAATAATTGCGCCGAATATTCATAATTTTTACGGCTGTATTCTTGGGAAGCGGTGTGAAGATACGCGAAATCCAAAACTCCGGCATTCGCAGAAATTCCGATAAATGCCAAAATAATAACCATGATTTTAGAGATTTTTTCCCCCAACGACGTCATCGCCAGCACAAACGACACCAACGCCAACCCTAGCGGAACCCTAAAAAGTTCCTGATTATCGCTCACACTGGAACTTCCGGTAAAATCCTCTACCTCTGTATCGTCGATAAGCGCGTGCAGTTCCTCCGCACTGGAAACCACTTTGCCCTCACTCATGTCGGCTATTTTATGGATGGCATCGTTTCGCGCACTTACGACAATGTGCCCCTTCTCATCCTTGAGCATATTCCCATCCTCAGCCAGCAACGTACTGCCGTTTTGGGATGCTAACATCACGATATTCACTCGCAGTTTATTGTCTTGCGAAAACTGGGCTTCTTTCTCGTAACTCCTTTCATCTCCCCCATCCGTGAGAAGGATAACCAAAGGGGTCCGAGCATGGGACATTTTACGCGAAAGTTCCAACGCGCTCATCACGCTCGTCCCCTTGGTAATGATCTGCGTTTCATCCAATGCACCAAAAAGATGTTCAAGCAATTGCGTATCTTTGGTCAGAGGCGAGAGGACAATGGCATGTGTCGTAAATCCAATCACCCCAAAACGATCATTGGGATGGCTTTTCACTGTCTCTATCAAGATTTTTTTCGCCTCTTCCAGACGACTGGGAGCCACATCCGTTCCCCGCATCGAGTAGGACAAATCGATTGCCAATATCACATCACGTCCTGCTTGCTCTATCTCAAGCGGTTTTTGAGGAATTACAGGGCGAGCAAGGGAAAGGAT
>Ga0265297_10001201_pt1 | contig 62881 bp, 66 predicted proteins | sample Munlanlwell13791_FD_192502 | JGI IMG/M metagenome (GOLD analysis project Ga0265297, IMG submission 192502) | Leachate microbial communities from a municipal landfill in Southern Ontario, Canada - Leachate well 137-91 | ecosystem: Engineered > Solid waste > Landfill > Unclassified | place... | reverse complement strand
CCTATCAATATCAATCTCCGACTCTACAGTGTCGCCTTTACTTACACGGCCCTTCAGCGGCTTTATGTCAAGAACTATTGCGGCCTGAAGCTTTTTGGCATAAAGGACCTCGGCGTCAAAATCTTTCGATCCGAGTCTGCCCTTATCAGGCTCCTGACCTCCCTGTTGAGGATAAAAAACCGACTTATCCAGGATCACCTGGACCTTGGGCATGCTGTTGTCGGCAAAGTCAATCTCACGCCCGTCAGCCGACATCACGCGCATAACCCTGGCCTTTGAAGAATATATATCATAACCGATAAATTCTGTTTTTTCTTTGATACCCGTATCTATAAAAACCGAACCGCTGATATTACTGTTTTTTCTGGATTGATCCCTCTGGGCCCGCATAAGTTCGTCAAATGTCTTTTCATCAACAGCAATCCCCTGCCTTCGGCAAAGCTCTTTGGTAATCATAAAGGGCAGGCCGTGGGTATCACATAGGCAGAATACGTCCTCGCCCGATATCATTGCCTTGCCGGACCTTCTAACATCCTCTATCATGGCTTCTAAGATCGACCGGCCTTTGCCTAATGTGTTAAAAAATCTCTCTTCTTCAAACCTTACGATACCGGCAATGTCCTGATACCTCTTTGACAGTTCAGGGTAAGGCTGCTGCATGACCTTTGCAACAGAATGGATCAATCTGTATAAGACAGGCCCATGCGCGCCCAGCTCAATAGCGTGCAACAAGGCCCTGCGAAGGATATTTCTAACAACATAACCCCTCTCTTCATTGGACGGCGTGATCCCGTCTGAAATGGCAAAAGCAACAGCGCGTATATGATCGGCAATGGCATGCACCCTCGGGGTATCATTAACACCGGGGTTAACATGGAGTTCTCCTTTTATCGTTTCTATGATAGGGCCAAACAGGTCAGTTTCGAAATTATTCCTCACCCCCTGCATTACCGCGCAAAGACGTTCCAGGCCCATACCTGTGTCAATATTTTTATTTGGCAGAGGCTCTAATGCTCCGGCGTTCTTCCTGTTATATTGAGTAAAGACAAGGTTCCATATCTCCACGAAACGGCCGCATGAGCAGGCAGGGGTGCAATCAGGCCTGCCGCATCCACAGGCCACACCATAATCATAATAGATTTCCGAACACGGCCCGCAGGGTCCATTCGGGCCTTTATCCCTGGCCTCCGAAGGCCAAAAATTATCCTTTTGACCGAGTCTTACGATGTGCGCTGGCAAGACCTTAATAATGTCCCTCCATATAAAATAAGACTCATCATCATCCTCGTAAACAGATACCCATAAATCAACGGGCCTAAGGCGCAGATTGCATGTAAGGAATTCCCATGCCCAGGCAATAGCCTCTTTTTTAAAGTAATCCCCAAAAGAAAAATTGCCCAGCATCTCAAAAAAACTGTGATGACAAAAGGTCTTGCCCACATTATCAAGGTCAGCTGTGCGCATACATTTCTGACAGCTCGCAGCACGGGTAAAATCCGTCGCATTACCCATAAATTCGTTTTTAAATTGTGTCATGCCGGCACTGGTAAACAAAAGCGTAGGGTCACCGGCAGGAACAAGTGAATCGCTGGGGACTATCCTATGCCCTTTAGATCTAAAAAAATCCAAATATTCATTACGTATCCGGGTATGCTTCATTAATAACCTCAAAAACAACACTATTGGAAAAACCGCGCCTCATAAGATAGGAATATAAACGTCTCTTTGCCTTATCGATATCAATCCCCTTAAGGCCGGCAAGCCTTTTTGCCGTAAGCCGTGCCGCTGTCTCTTTCTCGCTGAACTCCTGTTCAAGGCCTCGCGTGATACTATCAATTATCTGTCTGTCGATGCCTTTCGACAACAGCTCCTTTTTTATCTTGTAAAAGCTTTGACCCTGGCTTTGGAGCCTTGACCGGGCCCATAACATAGAAAATTTTTCGTCATTTATGAGCGATTTTTCCTTAAAATCCGAAATGAGATCATCTATGACCTTAGGCGGGAAACCCTTTTTCTTAAGCCTCTGCCTGATCTCCATCTCGCTGTAAGGCCGGTAATTCAAAAGGCTGATAGCGTAAAGTCTTGCCCGGTCAATAACGTCTATCTTCATCAGGTTGTCATAAGCCCCTGTCCTTTGCGGGCAATCCGACGAACCCTCGATAGTGTCCGCAAAAGGCGCTCAACTTGTAAAAATTTTTTCCCGCTCGAATACCTTGTCAGGATATAAAGAATTAATTGAAATCACACGGTAAACACTTTCGATAAAAAAACCCGCTTTGATGTTTTTTTAGGCTATCCTATCGGGGCTTTGCGGCCGATTCCCTAACCTTCTTTTCAATCTCGGAAACAAGCTTGGGGTTTTCTTTTAAATATAATCGCGCGCCTTCCTTGCCCTGGCCTATCTTTGTATCATTAAAAGAAAACCAGGCACCCTGTTTCTTTACAACATCCAGGGTTACCCCTATGTCCAAAAGGCTTGCCTCTCTCGATATACCCTCGGTATATATAATGTCGAACTCGGCACTCCTGAAAGGGGCAGCCACCTTGTTTTTGACAACCTTGGCCTTTACGAGGCTTCCCGTAACCACATCGCCTGTCTTTATGTATTCTTTCCTCCGGACATCTATTCTTACCGAGGCGTAAAACTTTAACGCCCTGCCTCCCGGTGTTGTTTCGGGGTTGCCAAACATGACACCTATCTTTTCCCTGATCTGATTGATAAATATCACGCAGGTCTTTGATTTATTAATAGCGCCTGAAAGTTTGCGCAAGGCCTGGCTCATTAGCCTAGCCTGTAAACCCATCTGCGCCTGGCCCATCGCGCCTTCTATCTCCGCGCGCGGAACAAGCGCGGCAACAGAGTCAATTACTATAACGTCCACGGCATTGGAACGGACAAGCGTTTCGGTGATCTCAAGCGCCTGCTCCCCGTCATCCGGTTGCGATATAAGCAGGTCGTCAAGGTTAACGCCTATCTTCGAGGCATAGCTTGAATCAAAGGCGTTTTCAGCGTCAATAAAGGCCGCTACGCCTCCTATTTTCTGGACCTGCGCTATAATGCTTAAGGTAAGCGTGGTTTTGCCGCTTGATTCAGGGCCGAATATCTCTATAACCCTGCCTCTCGGAACCCCGCCAACGCCAAGCGCTATATCAAGAGATATGGCACCCGTCGGTATGACCTGAACGACCTGTTTAATATTCTTATCGAGCTTCATGATAGAACCCTTGCCAAACTGTTTCTCTATCTGTGATACCGCAAGTTCAAGGGCCTTCGCTCTTTCCTCTTCCGAGTTCTGACTGCTTTGTTCTGACTGCGGTTGGGCGTTTTTCTGCTTCTCTACCTTCACCATGAAAGCCTCCTTTTATATACATTAAATATTAGTCTAAATTATACCTTTTCCAACTGACCTTGTAAAGAAAAAACTCTCGCGCCGAACACCTTACGCCTGCTTTACGATGTGTCATATATCCCCGCAACCTTTATTGCAGCCATAATCCCGCCTTTTTTGTATAAATCTCAATATATATGACGTCGCTATCAAGCGTTTTCTTTCAAAGGCCGGGGGTCTACGCGCGGGCGTAATCAAAGAAATAAGACCCTCGCAAGAAACATTAGGATAAAAACCATAGGATATGTTATAATAATTTATTATGAAAGCGGAAATTATAAGCATAGGCACGGAACTTTTACTCGGTCAAATTATAGATACCAATTCAGCATACATATCAAGGGAATTAGCCCGCATAGGCATAGACGTATATTACCATACTACCATAGGCGATAACAGCTTAAGGCTCTATGAAACAGCAAAGGCCGCGATAGAGAGATCGGACATAGTCATAACCACAGGCGGGTTAGGACCGACGATTGACGATATTACCCTTGGCGCCGCAGCAAGGATATCTGGCAGAAAGCTGGTCCTTAATGCCAAGATACTAAGCCTTATAAAAAAAAGTTTTTCCAAAAAACACATTAAGATGCCAAAGAGTAATATACGCCAGGCCTACTTGCCGCAAGGCGCCATATGGCTTAGAAACTATGCCGGCACAGCCCCAGGATTAATAATCAAGAAGAGTAAAAAGGTCTTTATCTGCCTGCCTGGTCCTGATTGTGAAATGATACCTATGCTAAACAGATATGTCCTGCCGTTTTTAAATAAATTTTCACCCTGCCGAATGGTTATACTAACACGGACAATAAAGACAACGGGAATAAGTGAATCGCTGTTGCACGAAAAAATTAAGGATTTTATGAGGCTGTCAGGCGCGACTACGATGGGGATATACACTAAACCCGGGCAGGTTGAACTAAAAATAACATCAAAGGCCGCAGACATCAATCTCGCCAATAAAAATATTGACCTTATAGAAAAGAGGCTGCGCAAAAGATTAGGTGATTTGATATACGGCATCGGCAATCAAGGCCTTGAAGAGGCATTATTGCGCCTGCTCAAGTCAAATACGGTCGCGATAGCAGAGTCATGCACCGGAGGGCTTATAAGCAGCAGGATAACGGATGTTCCGGGGGCATCCAAAAACCTCATCCTCTCTATCGTAGCTTATTCAAATAAATCAAAGATTGAATTACTCAATGTCGCCTCCGGAACCATAAGCCGTTACGGCGCCGTAAGCAGGCAAACGGCCGAGTCCATGGCAAAAAACATAAGGTTATTATCCGGCGCGGACATAGGGCTTTCCGTTACCGGTATCGCCGGGCCTAATGGCGGGACGGCCAATAAACCCGTAGGCCTTGTCTATATGGCCATTTCCGATAAAAATAAGACATACGCGAAAAAACATTATTTCGCGGGTTCAAGAGAAAATATTAAATTACGTTCCAGCCAGGATGCGCTCGACATGCTAAGGCGTCATATCCTCAAATAAGGGCATTTGTTGCGGTGTCTCTGCCGGATTCAGTTAATAACCTGTTTCATCTCTTCAGCGCAGGTTAGCGTGTTACGGAAGCGTCATGCACCGGGTCAACCCCTGACATATGCATATCACCATAATTTTTAGACAATATATATAATGATATTATCATTAGAATAAGTCCAGGGATCTTAAAGATCGCGAAATCCTCACCGACCTTTGAGATCGTCTTATCAGGAATCGGAACATTCTCCACCTTCAATCAACCGCGCGTAATCTGGGCGGGCATAAATGGACCCGGCAAGGAACTAACAACTCAGTATCGACAGATCAGCCTCATCTGCGGCAACGAAGGCACCGTCGGAGAGAACAGGCCTTTTGTGCCCCATGTAAGCCTGGGCATGGGCAGGATCAGCCCGTAACTGCTCAAGGCCTTAGTTACTATCTCGAACATTGCTATCGGAGAAAAAGCGGTTGCAAAAAAATAGGCCTTTTTTAAGCCAGTTTACAAGCCATGGATTGGGATATTAGCTAATGGAAGAATTCCGGCTCTCTGAAGCCGGCTGATCAGAAAAAGCGCTAATATGGTATACAAGGCCGCGGCAAGGTCATCAAGCATAACTGCCTTTGAGCCTGTCATATGTTCTATCCTTTTTATCGGCGGGGGTTTTACTATATCAAAAAACCTGAAACATAAAAAACCGCACGTCAGAAACAAGTAATCTCTCTGCGCAAACAGGCATATCAGTGACATCGAAGCAACCTCGTCTATAACTATCTTCCCAGAGTCTTTGCTTTGTAATAATGCCTCCGCTCGGCCTGAAACAAGAAACCCTGTTAGGAACAAAAAAAACACAAATAATACGCGCGCCGGGGCGGATACCGGCAGGAGGATATAGATAAAGACCGATACAAGGCTGGCAAATGTCCCACCCGCTATGGGAAAATAGCCCGTGTAAAAAAAGGTGGCAATAAGTTTTATTATAAATTTCACTGAAAAAGCCTTCTATTTTTAGAGATATACGAGGCGCCGGATATAAGCGTTAAGACTACTGTAATAGACATAAGGAAAAGGATAAAAAAACACGCTACGTTTTCGGCCTTTTGCGTCCATAAACTGTTTTTAACGGCATGCTCTTTTATAAATAGATAGGCAAGGATAAAAAATACAGTTACCACCTGCGAGACCGTTTTATGCTTACCGGCACGGGATGCAGCCACGATATTTCCTTTAATTATGCCCAGTACCCTCAAACCCAATATGATAAATTCACGGAATATAACTAATAGAACCATCCACGCGGGAATAATCCCCATCTCCACAAAGGCAAGCAATGCCGCCAATATCAATATCTTGTCGGCTATAGGATCCATAAACTTTCCAAAATCAGACACCAACCCCCGGTTCTTGGCAATCATTCCGTCGAGATAATCGGTAAACGAGGCCAGCGCAAAAACCGCTATCGCCGCGGCCTTGCCGTAGTGCCATTTGGTAAACAAAAAAAACATGAACACGAACGTAAGTCCTATGCGGGACAATGTCAACTTATTCGGCAGATTCATGTTTTTCACCTTGTATCAATTTTAATTTTTTTGGGGCAGACCGCGTTTCCGGTAAGATCATATTCAAGCGTATCGGTTATATCAACCTGGACAAACTGCCCTGGCGCGAGCAAGGCCTTTGACCTGACATATACTGCACCGTCAACCTCGGGCGCGTCATATTCGGAACGGCCTTCATATGTGTCATTATCAAGTTTTTTTTCTACGAGCACCTCAATACGCCTGCCCAGGAAACGCCTGTTAACCGACTCGGAGACGGCCTGCTGCAGTCTCATAACCCTGTCAAATCGCCTTGCCTTGACCCGCTCTCTTATATGGCCTTTAAAACCGAATGCCGGAGTGCCTTCCTCTCTTGAATAAACAAAAGCCCCAAGCCTTTCAAACTGCGTGTCTTTTATAAAATCAAGCAGCTGCCTAAAATCCGCTTCCGTCTCCGATGGAAATCCTGTAATCACCGATGTCCGTATGGCGGCTGACGGTATCCTGCGCCTTATCTTTTTTATCAGGGTCTCTATCTGACGCCGGGAAGTCCCTCTGTTCATGGCAGACAATATCTTATCGCTTATGTGCTGTATCGGCAAGTCTATATATTTACATATATTGGGCTGTGTGGCAATAGTATCTATCAGATCGTCACTAAAACGACCGGGGTGGGCATACAAAAGCCTTATCCAATGGGCCTTATTCAGTCCGCATATCTTTTTAAGCAATTTAACGAGCGCGGGCCTCTTGTATCTGTCTATACCGTATGATGTGCTATCCTGGGCTATGATATTGAATTCGCCTATAGTCTTTCTCGATGCCAAACAGCCTATCTCTGACAGGATTGAGCCCATTGGTCTACTTCTTATACTGCCGCGTATATTGCATATGGCGCAATAACTACAGTGATTATGGCAACCTTCCGCGATCTTGATATAGGCATAATGAACAGGCGTAATCAGGACGCGGGGAATATTGTTTGGGTATCTCAAATCCGGGGAATTTATCTCCAAGTAGCGGCGGCCTTTGCCTATTGCCTTTATAGCCCTGGCCACAGTCTTAAAGCTGTCCACCCCCAATATAGCATCGACCTCAGCAATATCAGAGCTGACCTGCCTGCCATATCTTTGTCCAAGACAGCCGCATACAATGATATTCTTTACGCCGCCTTCATCTTTTAGCTTAACCGCCTTTAATATAGTCTCTATCGATTCTTTTTTAGACTCTTCTATGAAAGCGCATGTGTTTATAAGGACTACGTCACTGCCCTCGACTTCATCGGCGATATCAAACCCCATAACCTTAAGCCTGCCTGTCACAAGCTCGGTATCCACAAGATTTCGCGCGCAACCCAGACTTATTATGCTTACCTTCATATTAAATAAAAAATCAAAACCCTATTAACATGTTTAAGAACTAATGGGATCAAGGGATTAATATTACTTGCGCATCCCATTCCTATCAATAATAATGCCCTTCTTGACGCCCCTGCCGGGATTTCCAATATTGAAACCGTTAAGGGTAAATTCCATAGCGCAGGCATTGCCTGTCCAAAACTCAAAATGGTCGTCAGCCTGCCATTGCTTGACTGTATCTTTTTTAAGTATCCCCTTGAATACGATCTCTCCGTCCCTTTTTACCTCGGTCCACACATCATCGTTGAGGCTCACAACAAGGTTAAGTTTTTCATTTTTAGGAATAGATAATACAACCTCTTTCAAACCGGCTTCACTGGGAGGATCAGGGGGCACCGGTAATGACCTCTTGGGTGCCGATTTGGTCTTATGCCTTATTGCCTGCTGTTCGCCGCGGACAGATTTTAGGCGCGCAAAAGAGGACATTATCAGGGCCGCGGACCTTATAATGAACACAGCAATAAGCACTAAAAGCGTAATCCATAGAAAACGCCTCAAAAGGCCTTTGATATATTCGGTCTTTACCCTGACCACGGTAGAGGCCTTGCGCGGGGGCCTTATAATATCCTGGCTGGTATTCTGGGGCGTGGTGCAAAACGCGTCGGAATATTGCCTTAATATAGCCTTATCATCAAGGCCTAAATATAGGGCGTATTTTTTCAAAAAACTTTTGATATATAGCGAACTGGCCTTGGCCATCAGGCCGTCATCCTCAAGGGTTGAGATTGTATCAGGCGAGATCTTCGTTTTGAGATAAACATCGTTTATCGTAAGCTGGGCCTGCTGTCTCGCCTTTTTTAACTGGCTACCTATTGTCGCCATCTATTGCACCGCTTCCCTCAAAAGAGGATTTTTGCTCATCGCCAACCTTATCCGGAACACCAAGATACTGTTTTCTATCAACAAGTATATCGCGCGGTTTCGATCCGCAATAGGGCCCTATCAGGCCTTCTTCTTCCATGCTATCGATCAATCGCGCCGCGCGCGTATAACTTAGCCTCAACCGTCTTTGCAATATAGATACCGACGCCTGACCTGATTCCATTACAAGCCTGACAGCGTCATCAAAGAGCTCATCCCTTTCCGCGTTTTTGACAAACTCCTTCCTGCCCCCTTCTTTGATAATATTTTCCTCATAATTCGCCTCCCTTTGGCCGGATATAAAATCAATGACCCGCTCAATCTCTTTGTCCGATACAAGGCTTGATTGCGCCCTGGTAGGTTTTGCGGCTCCGGGCTCCATAAACAGCATATCGCCTCTGCCTAAAAGCTTATCGGCTCCGTTCATATCAAGCACCGTGCGCGAATCCACCTTTGAGGCGACCTTAAAAGATATCCGCGCCGGAAAATTCGCTTTTATCACCCCTGTTATGACATCTACAGACGGCCTTTGGGTGGCAAGAATAATATGTATGCCAACCGCGCGCGACAACTGGGCCAGGCGGGCTATCGCGCTCTCTATCTCATTTGAGGCGACAGCCATAAGATCGGCAAGCTCATCTATCACCAAAACTATATAATACATGAAAGAGGGAACATCCGGAAAATCCTTAAACCTGCCCTCTTTACTCTTCTGATTGAACATGGCAATATTACGGCACGATACCTTGGCGAGCAGTCTGTAACGCGATTCCATCTCTCGGACAAGCCAGGCAAGGGCGCCGGATACCTTTTTGGCATTAGTCAAAACAGGGCATATAAGATGGGGCAATTTATTGAACATCGCCATCTCGACCATCTTCGGGTCAACAAGTATCAATTTAAGCTCCTCGGGAGACGCGTTAAATAACATACTAAGCACTATGCTATTGACGCATACGGTCTTGCCCGCGCCGGTAGTGCCTGCTATAAGAAGGTGCGGCATCTTTGCCAGATCGCAGACAACAGGCACGCCCGCCGTATCCTTGCCGAGTGCAAGCGTAAGCTTTGATTCAGACCCCTCGAATTCCCTGGATGATAAAACCTCCTTAAGAAAAACCAATGACGCGGTCGTATTCGGCACCTCTATGCCGACCCTGGATTTTCCGGGTATCGGGGCAATGATCCTTACTGACTGCGCCTTCATCGCAAGCGCTATATCATCGTTCAAGGCCGTGATCCTGTTTACCTTGACACCAGGCGAAGGTTCAAGCTCATATCTGGTTATAACAGGGCCTTTTTCCACCTGGGCGACCTTGACTTCTATGCCAAAATCCCTCAAGGTATCCTCAAGGACAGCCGATGAGGCAGTAAGGTCTTCTTTTATCTGCCTCTCTTCCACCGGCGGGGGTGAATCGAGCAGGTCCAGGGTCGGAAGATTATATTCACCGGGTTTTTTTGGTTTATTATCAGGCCTATCCTTATCCGTATCGCGGCCTTGCGCCATCATATGCCTTTTATCAATTTTAATGGCAGGGGCAGCTATCTCGTTTCGGGACCTTACCGGCTGGGGTATCCGCCCATCTACCCGGGCAATGCCCGCAGTCTCCTTTTCCATTTGCCTTGGAACAGGGCCCCTTATGACAGGCCTTTTATCGGACCTTGCCGGGGCGGGCCTGCTATTGTTAACAGCCAAGGCCTGTCTCGACTGCCTCTTTGCATTAGAGATTTCCTTCTGCCTTTTATAGGCGCCTTTAAGCCTTTCTATAAGAAGGGCGGCAAAGGGTATGATCAACAATTCGGTTGCTAACAGGACAGAGAGAATTATCAACGTTGATACGATAACATATGAACCGATCACCCCAAAATATCTCTCAAGCATCAATGACAACATCATCCCCGAAAATCCACCGGCGTTCATTCTGGATGTATTCTCAATGTTAAATAATAAAGACATAAAGGCGCTTGAGGCGAGAAAAAGCACGGCAGTGCCTGAAAATTTAACAAGTGAACGCTGAGGTTGTTGAGATGTAAACCTGTCTATGGCCCAGACAAGGCATAATACGGGTATAACGTAAGCGCTGTATCCTATTAAAAAAAACAAGGAGGCGCCGATATAGGCGCCTATGATTCCTATAAAATTATTTATGTGCGCATTCGGTGTAGAGGCAAAAAACCTGATGTCGGCAGGGTCAAAGGATATAAGGCTTACGAATACAAGTACCCCTATCGCCAAATACACAAAACCTACAATCTCATTAATACGCTGTTGAGTCATTTTACAATCACCTTATAAGCATGGCCGCCGTGCCTAAGATAAAGCAGTAAACGGCAAACCACTTCAGCCTTCCCGCGATAACAGCATTCTTCACCATATAGATCGATCCGAGACCAAATAAAAATGAAAAAAACGCCCCCAACGCCATCTGCGGAAGAAATGGTGATGCCGTGTTCCAATCGGGAAGTTTAAAAATTAAAGCGCCCAGGATAGCCGGCACAGACAGCAAAAATGAAAACCTTACCGCCGATTCTTTTTCGACCTTTAAAAATATCCCGCACGATATAGTAGCGCCGCTCCTCGATATCCCCGGCATAATAGCTGCGCCTTGCGCGATACCGATAATAAATGACTTGATGACTCCGGGCGCTTTTAATGACTTTTCACCAGTTTGGTTTCCTGCCGCGAAATGCGCCAAGGCCAGCAATACAGCGGTGATATAAAGCATTATACCAATTAATCTCACATTTGCAAATACCGATTCGAAGGTATCCTTAAAAAAAAACCCTATCACAGCTGTAGGCACGCATGCTATAAGAACCGATAGGATGTAACCCCTTTTTCTGATCATAATATCAACAATATCACGGCCGAAATAAACTAAGACCGCGAAGAGGCTTCCCATATGCAAAATTATATCGAACATTATATTGGGCTGTGTATAGCCAGAACATCTATGCAGAATGGCCAGATGACCGGATGAACTGACCGGAAGGAATTCTGTCAGCCCCTGTATTATACCTGATGCTATAGCATGAATATACGACATAAATCGAAACCACCGGATAAATTCCTATAACGCGCGCAAGAACGGATATGAATAGGGCCTAAACCCCCGTGTGGCCAAAACCACCGTGTGAACGCAGCGTATCATCAAGCTCTTCAGCAACAGACATATCGGCCCTTATCACCCTTTGGACAACAAGCTGGGCGATGCGGTCGGCCCTCTTGATCACAAAAGGCTGCTTGCCGTAATTTATCAATATGATCCCTACAAGCCCCCTATAGTCGCTATCTATAGTGCCCGGGCTGTTCACTATGCCAAGGCCGTGCTTTAGCGCCAGGCCGCTGCGCGGGCGCACCTGAACATCAAACCCCTCCGGGATACTCATATAAAAACCGGCTGATACAAGCCTTATCTCTCCAGGATTGATGGTAATCTCACCGTCGACATCCGCGTATACGTCCATACCGCTTGAACCCGGGCTCATATAGCAAGGTGTCGGCAAATCCTGACAGCCTTGTTTCTTCTTGACCCTTATACTCACTTTATCCATATACAGTATACCTGCGCTTCGAAAACGGCATTATATAATCAGTTCAGGAACTTTTACCGGATTTTGGCATAGCCTTTTTTCTTGAGAGATTAAGCCTGCCCTGTTCATCTATCTCGACAAGTTTTACCATTATCTCATCTCCCAATTTAACAACACTTTCCACGTTTTTGACATACTCATCGGAAAGTTCCGAGACATGACAGAGGCCTTCCTTGCCGGGTAATATCTCGCAAAAAGCCCCGAAATTCATTATCCTTTTTACGGTTGCCTTGTATATCTTACCCACCTCGGGCTCTTCAACTATCTTGGCAATAATATCCATAGCCTTCTTAAGCGCAACGGGGTCGTTTGAGGCAACGCTGACAGTCCCATCATCGTCAACATTTATATCAACTCCCGTGTCAGCAATAATCTTTTTGATCACCTTACCACCGGGGCCTATCACATCCTTTATCTTATCCGTGCTGATCTTGATAGTCTCTATCCTGGGCGCATATTGGGACAGGTCTGGTTTTGGAACAGATATAGCCTTATTCATATTATCCAGCAGCTTCATCCTCGCGTCTTTGGCGGCGTTTATGGCGTCTTTGACAATATCCATAGTAATACCTGATTTCAATTTTACATCAACCTGGAGGGCTGTTATGCCTTCGGATGTCCCGGCAACCTTGAAATCCATATCGCCATAGTGGTCTTCAAGCCCGGCAATATCTGTAAGGATGACATAATCGTCACCCTCTTTAACAACACCTATCGCGATCCCGGCTACAGCGTTTTTTACGGGAACGCCCGCGTCCATCAGGGCAAGAGAGCCCGCGCAAACTGTCGCCATGCTGGATGAACCGTTGCTCTCAAGCACGTCGGAAACGATACGAACCGTATAAGGAAACTGCTCTTTAGACGGGATGACGGGGCTAAGGGCCCTCTCGGCCAAGGCGCCGTGTCCGACCTCTCTTCTGCCAACACCCCTGATAGGCTTCGCCTCCCCAACGCTGAAGGGGGGGAAATTATAATGAAGCATAAACGTCTTTTTCCAGTCCCCTTCAAGGGCCTCTATAGACTGTTCGTCAGAACCGGTTCCGAGTGTAACAACAGAAAGTGATTGCGTCTGGCCTCTGGTAAACAAGGCTGAACCGTGGGTCCGGGGCAGGACGCCTACCTCTGACTCAATGTTTCTTATATCATTAAAGCCTCTTTTGTCCACCCTCTTTTTCTGCACCAATATCATGTCACGGACTATTTTTTTCTCTGTCTCATTAAGTGCCGCCATGACGTCACTGACACTAATCTCGCCGTCGTCGCCCACAAGCTGATCTATAATCTCCCGGGACAATACACCCATCATCTCTATCCTCTCCTCCTTGACGGGTATCAAATTGATCTCCGCTATCCTCTTTGAGGCCATATGTCTTACCTTTTCAATAAGCGAGGCTTCAGGGGTCTTTATCTGCGGCTTAAGCTCTCTTTTTTTGCATGCCTTCGCGAGCTCATTCTGTAGGGCGATACACTTTTGACACTGAGCAAAACCCAGATCAATAGCCTTTAAAAAAACGTCTTCGGGCACCTCCTTGGAACCTGATTCTATCATCAAGACCCCGTCTTTTCCGGCGCAAACGACAACATCAATATCAGATTCATCGAGTTGTGCGTATGTGGGGTTTAGCACAAAATCTCCCCCAACACGGGCAATCCTGACTGCGCCGAAAGGCCCAAGATACGGGATACCTGACAACTGGACGGCGCTTGAGGCGCCTATAATAGATAATATATCGGGGTCGTTTTCGCCGTCGCTTGATATGACCATAGCCATTATCTGGACCTCATTGGACATGCCTTCGGGAAATAGCGGCCTTATAGGCCTGTCTATTAATCGGGATGTCAATATCTCGCGTTCCGTGGGACGGCCCTCTCTTTTAAAGTATCCGCCCGGTATCCTGCCCGCCGCGTATGTCCTCTCGCGGTAATCAACCATTAAAGGGAAAAAATCCGCATCCTCTCTCGCCTGCCTCGACATAACAGCAGTAACGAGGACAACCGTATCCCCGCATGAAACCGTAACCGCCCCATCAGCCTGTTTGGCAAGCCTGCCTGTCTCAATAATAATCTCTTTATCGCCCATCACGATCTTCGCACTTGTCTTCATCCTATCTCCTGACTTTTAAGTTAAACACTATGTATTTTTACGCGAAACAACTGATAATACCATTAATCGCGCCTCATAATGAACACTCCCCTACATGCTAAACCAAGTTGCAGCAAGAGGGGAGCGCGCTCCAAATACAACCAATTTAAACCCGGTTACTTTCTGATATTAAGTTTTGCTATAAGATCGCTGTATTCTTTTTGTGAATTTTTCTGAAGGTAATTTAAAAGCCTTCTCCTCTGCGATACCATCTTCAAAAGGCCCCGCCTGGAATGGTGGTCCTTCTTATGCGACTTAAAATGCTCGGTCAGACCGTTTATCCTCTCCGTGAGCAGGGCTATCTGCACATACGAAGAGCCTGTATCCTTATCATTGATCTTATGCTGTTTAATCACCGCCTGTTTTTTGTCTTTGCTCAATGCCATTGTTGTCTGCCTTTCCTCCGATATTGTTTATGAACGTAATTAATATGTTTTGAATTATATCAAATATTCAGCCTGATGTAAAGAAAAATCGCTAAGCGTCATACAACAACGCCTGTTAGGTCATTCCCAACTCCGCAATAACACCATCATAGTGTTTAAATGGTATCTATGAAGATCAGGCGCGGCGCGTCAAGCGCAGACACCTTATTGGCAATGGATACCATGTCATCAGATGATAACATCAAAGGGGCATAGATTGCCTTATCGCCTCAAGGCATTTCCTTATCCCCTCGCTATCCGGATCCGCCCTTAGCCCTAACCTCAAATACCTCTCGGCAAGTCTAAGGTTGTTCCTTTTTAAAAAATATATGCCGATATTCTGTAAGGTCAACGCGTCTTTAGGGTTAAGCCGTATCGACTCCAGCATGGCTTCAAGGGCAGGGCCCGGCATATCAAGGCTGTCCAGCGCAACCCCCTTTAGACAACGGGTCAACGGGTCATGCGGACAGATATACTGGGCTAATCCTAAGGCATCAAGGGCCTTATTGTAAAAACCCGTAAGACAAAAAAACCGGGCCGCGTTGACATATGATTCAGGATAATACCCTTTTCTTTTGGCCTGCTCAACAAGCTTCGTATCAGGGTTTATTTCGAATTCCTCAAGACGGATACGATTTCTCTTTATTATCGTATCATGGCCGGCTGACTTAAGAAGGAATACACTGCTATGCCCGTCAAAAAATACCAGGGCCCAGTCTTTGGAATTATAGAGATATTTAAACATCCCGGCAGAACGCCAATCATTGCAGGGAAGGACAACCAGCCCTATGCCCAGATTGGCCCTTATTCTATCCAATATGGCGGGTTCGCGCATTATCCTGACATATGACATCAACAACGCGTCACCATAAAGCTCGCTTCTGGCATCAATAAATACACGGCAATCGGGGTAAAGGCCAAATATAAGATAGGCCGCGTTGTTAAAACTATTAAAAATATTACCGTTTATACCGTTATCTTTGATGAAACGCACGGCACCTTCAGGCCTAAGCGGGCCTGAAACACCCGATGACAAGACGACACTTGTCCCGTTACCTTTAAGATCATATACGCGTTTTGCCCCTGCGGCTAAAGCAAAGTTCTGCATATAAAAAAATATACCGCAAAAAATAATTATGTAAACAGACGCCGACAATATCTTTATCAGGATAAGCTCAATGCGCCTTTTTGATAAAAAAGCGAAACCCGCGTCTATCAGCGGATTATCACCTGCCGAGGAAAGGTTACGCAGGGTCAAGGCGCCTAAGGCGAGTGATAATACCGCGTCATGCCTGCTTGCCTTAAGCGTCATAAAAAGAAAAAGGGCAAAGACCGCGAAGTCAAATATATCTGCTCGGCGTATATTTAGAAAAACTGAATAGCAAAAAACAAGGATAACCACGGGTAATAAGTCCGAGGGTCCGGCAAACAGAACATTGTTTATCAACGACGGCCGTAATTCATTTATAACGGAGAACTGAAAGACATTTAGCGGAATATTCTTTATTACCGAAAAAGGATACATGGCACCTTTTAAAAAATATGGATTAGCGGCCAATGACAGGATAAGGGCGCAAAACACAAGACAAATGGTTTTAAATGCCCCGCGGTCAAGGACATTTAGATTCCAGTCAAAAGGAAGCTTGAACATGCGGCACAACAGTCTTGACAGTATAAACATCAAAACAAGGAAAGGACCTAATATAAAATACCCATGCGTATTAACCCATAAAATCTGCAGGGGTATAATAAAGAATATACCCCTTCCTCCTTTATATGATTTTAATGCGGATAAAAAAATAACCGTAAACAAAAGGCTGATGATGTCGGGCCTCATATTAAACCGCCCGGAGGCAGCGAATAGCGCGACCATAGCGGTAAGGCACGATAAAAAGGCGTATTGTTTCGCTTTAAACGCGGGGAAGAAAAGCACGGACGCAATAAGGGCGATCAGGATCAGCCGGAATACCATAATGCCGGATATGCCTGCCATACTATATATCGGATAAATAGCCGCCTGGAACAACCAACTATGATCTATCCACGCGCTATCCTTAAGCAGGAAAGAATATAGCTGTGTATTGGGTATGTGCCAGCTGCCCCAGATGATAGAGCCGGTTTTGATATGCAGCCAGACATCATTGCAGCCTATAGGCCTTATGCCTGAAATCAGAACTGATAGAAGGCCTATAATCACTGCGAAAGCCCTGGACCCATGGCATATCCTGCAAATATAGTCTACGGCACGCGTCTTTATCCTACTCATAGCAATCACCGCGCAAATAAGATCATACTAAAAAAGGGGACAGGCTTTTTTAAAAAACCCATCCCCGTAAAGACAAATACACTCAAATATATAACTAATTCCGAGGCGTATATATTTAGGCCCCCGCATTACCTTTGACGCCGTCCTCCGTTACCCACGCCGTAAGGCCTGCGGCCTTACCGCTTCCGGTGGCCAATAGATTATAATTGGTCGCGTCAACACTGGCAATAGAATAAGCGAACACAGCGCCTGTCGGTGTCGTAAAAGGTATATTAGCGACAGTGGCACCGGCATAATTTCCGTTTTCCTGCTTATACAGCTCCATTGCCGTCCTCATCGCACTAAGCCCTGTCCAGGACTCGGCGAAATAGGCCCTCTTTGCCAATGCCGCGAATTGAGGCATGGCTAAGGTGGCAAGTATGCCTAAAATAATTATCACGATCAAGACCTCTATCAGAGTAAAGCCTTTTTTACGCGACATTTAATCCTCCCCATTGTTTGTCCAATTTTATCACTTAACCTTTCAGGTGTCAAGCCTTGTATCTTCTATATACCGTTGGTTTGTCTTGATAATGTATGTCAGTATTGCCTGAATTAAATAAATATCATTCTACCCGCTTATAGCGGTTGAGATGCCAAATATAGGCAAAAACATTGCTATCACAAGGGTTCCAACTATAGCGCCGATTACCACTATAAGTATGGGCTCAAACATAGTAGCGAATCTGGCCACCGTGGCGTCCACCCTTTCACCATAAAACCTGCCTGCACTATCAAGCATATTGGCAAGCTCTCCCGATTCTTCGCCAACCGCAACCATATGCGCGAGCATCTCGGGAAATATCCCGCATTTTATAAGAGGCTCCGCCATCGACCTGCCCTCTCGAACATTCTCTTTAACAACCTGGAGCATCTCTTTTATAATGACATTGCCGGCTGTCTCAATAGTTATATCAAGCGCGTGCAAGATCGGTGTCCCGCTTTTTATAAGCATATTGAGACCCGAGGCGAACCTCACAGCTGCGATCTCCTTGATAATATCGCCTATCAAAAAAATATTCAATAGCATCATGTCAATACGCCTACGGCCTTCGTGCGTATTCGCGTAATAACGCAGTCCGATTATAGAAAACACTATGACAGCAGCAAATAATACCAGATATCGCTTAATGCTTAGGCAGACATCAAAGACGGCCTGGGTAAATACCGGTAACTGGGCGCCGAAACCGGCGTATATACCGGCAAACATCGGTATTATCTTGACGATGAACACGATTACAGCGCACGCGGCAACACAAAGGACTATCATGGGATATACAAGCGCGCTCTTAATCCTTCTCTGCAGAGACGATGACGATTCGAGATAGGTTACAAGCTGCTCAAGAGCGAAAGGGAGTTGGCCTGTCGCCTCACCAGTCTCAACGATATTAACCCAAAGATTAGAAAATACCTTAGGGTGCTTAGCCAGGGCGGCCTTCAGGCTGCTGCCTGCGGATATATCCTTTTTAACCGATTCAACGCAATCAAAAAGCCTCATGCTTTGTATCTGAAGACTTATTATCTCAAAACTCCTAAGAAGGGTAATCCCTGAACCGAGAAGGGCCTGAAGTTGTTTTGCCAGGGTAATAAGGTCATCCAGTTTTACGCCTATATGCATCTTAGCGCGTTTAGCCGCGGTAACAACAGCCTTACTCGATTTCACCGTTTTTTGGAAGTCAACAAGTACAAGACCCTGGGCCTGAAGAGCGTTTACCAATTCATCTTCGCCGGGCACATCAATAAAACCTTCTCTGGCCTCGGATTGTCTTGTCCTGGCATAATATTTATAAGTGGTCATTCTGTCTCCCACGCGCTAAAAAACGGGTCACGGCCTTGGCAGGCTGCCGACCGCCAAGCCTCAACACGCTTTTGTATCCGTCTATGATTGTCGACAACCTGACGACGCGCATCATTCAAACGTGGAACTCATCACCTCTTCAATGCTTGTTATGCCATCAGTAATTTTTGATAAACCATCTTCAACCAATGTCCGCATACCCGATTTTTTTAGGGTCTGCCTTATTGTATCCATATCAGCCCTGTTAGCGATAAGCTGGCGCAATTCAGGGGTAATCTCAAGCAATTCATGTATAGCAACCCTCCCCGAATAACCCGTATTCTTACAATACTCGCACCCTCTTGCCTCAAATATATCCCGCTTGATTATGCCGTAACGGCCGGCAATAGCATCGGGCATCTTGGCCGGGGCCTTGCATTTAGGGCATAATCGTCTTACAAGGCGCTGTGCCATGATAAGCAAAAGGCTTGACGCGACAAGATACGGCTCAACACCTATATCCGTAAGCCTGGTGACGGCGGAAGGCGCGTCATTTGTGTGCAATGTACTTAAAACCAAATGGCCTGTCAGAGAGGCCCTAATGCAAATACTTGCCGTCTCAATATCTCTGACCTCACCCACCATCATAATATCGGGATCCTGCCTCAAAAAGGAACGAAGGCCTTCAGCGAATGTCAACCCTATATGGGGTTTGACCTGCACCTGATTTATGCCGCTTAACTGATATTCAACAGGGTCCTCAATTGTCATAATGTTCTTTTTTGGAGTCATGATATAATTCAAGGCCGAATAAAGCGTGGTTGACTTTCCGCTTCCGGTAGGTCCTGTCACAAATATAAGGCCATAAGGCCTTGTTATTGCCGATTTGAAACTATTAAGGTGTTTTTCCGAAAAACCAAGCTTATCCAGTTCGAAAGACACGGCACCCTTGTCAAGTATCCTTAGCACAGCCTTTTCACCAAATAGGGTTGGCACAACAGATACCCTCAAATCAATAGGTCTGTCCTCAATCTTTACGGTAAAACCGCCGTCCTGCGGCAGTCTTTTTTCAGCAATATCCATTTTAGAGAGGATCTTTATCCTTGATATCAGCGCGGGCAGGAGATGTTGTGAGGGAGGCGCTATCTGATGCAATATCCCGTCGATCCTAAACCGCACGTTTATCTTTTCCTTAAAAGGTTCTATATGTATATCGCTTGCCCTGTCTTTTACCGCCTGTATAAGAACCAGGTTAACAAGTTTTATTATAGGTGCCTCTTCAGCCTTTGAGACTATGTCCTCGAGGCTTTCACTCTCATATTGCTTCTTAAACGCGTCGATACCAGCATCCGTTATATCATACGAACTGTCGACAGCCTCCTCCAAAAGGTCTTTCGCGCCGTAAAACCTGGATATCGTTTCCCGGATATCGGCCTTTGTCGCGATAACGGGATTTATATCATAGCCTGTCATCTTTCGTAAATTATCCATTAATAAAAGATCGAGCGGATTAGCAATGGCTACGGTAAGAGATTTCAGGTGCTTTGAAAGCGGTAATACCATATGGCTTCTGGCAAAGTACTGCGGTATAATCTTGTCGAGACCGTCATCATCAGACGGCTTCAATGACCCGTCTTTGATCGATACGAACGGTATATCCAGCTGTTTGGCAAGGGCGTTGGAAAGGTCGTTTTCCTTGATCAGGCCCCTGTCAACCAATATATCCCCGATACTTCTACCGCTAAGCTTCTGGAACTTCAGCGCCTCTTCAATCTGCGCCTGGTTCACCAACCCCTCATTATGAAGTATCTCCCCAATCTTTAATTTAGACTTGCGCATATTACCTTACTCTTTCCAATTCTCTTTTTTTCCTAAGCTTTATAACGGTCTTGCGTATCTCCGCCTCTCTCTGATCTGCCGTGTCCGGAACTACCTTCTCGTTAACCAATATCTCATCGGTCTTTGGCGCCGGGGCCATCTGTGCGGCATCAGCGTCATCGAGTATCGCATGAGCCGTAATAAAAACAATGATCTCGGTCTGAACCTTGGTTTTACCTTTAGACTTAAATAGATTTCCCAGAAGAGGTATCTTGCTTATACCCGGCACATCCCTTCCGGAGTCCTCCTCATCCGTTTTCAGCAGACCACCTATCGCGATAGTCTGGCCATCCTTTACCATAACCGTCGCCTTGGCGCTTCTCTTTGTCGGATCCACGAAACTTGAAAAATACGACGACTGGACAGCGCGGGATACCTCAGGCTCTATCGTCATAGTTATATAGCCTTTTTTGTTTACCGTCGGTGTGACCTTCAGCGTTATGCCTGTCTCTATCCTCTCCGCCTCCTCAATGACCTCACCCGTATCGGTAATGCTGGTCTTTTTTACGCCGATCGCGGTATCAGACGATATCTTTATCTCCGCCGTCTCACTACTTAGAGACATGATGCGCGGTTTTGCCAGATACCGGGCCATATTCTCGCTTTCAAGGGCCTTAAGGACAACGGAAAATTCCTGCAGAGAAAGCACGCCCATCTCGTTTTTAAGATCCGTGCTGTCATCATCATCCGTATTGGTTATCTTTAACAGACCCTTGGAAAACGGATTATTATGCCTTATGAAGGGAAAATGGGTCAGTTTCGTAGGACCTGTGAACCTGACAAACGTCCCGTCACTGCCACCCCACTCAAGCCCGAGATTCCTTAAAGCGCCGGTATGTATCTCGACTATCTCGGCCTCTATAAGCGCCTGCGGGGTCACGCTGTCAAGCTTCTTTATAGTGTCTTCAATTATCGCGAAATCAGCGGGTATCGCGGTTACGATAAGACTGTTTGTCCTTTTATCAACAACAACACTTCCAAGCGTTTCACCGTTTACGCCTTTCGAAAGCAGATGCTCTACCACAGGCCGGATATCCGTTGACCCGCTTGAGGTCGAGTCATCATTGGAGAGGCCAATCCGGGCAAAGTCAAGAGAATAGACCTTTGTCAGCATATCAACCTTGGTCTTACCCGATTCCTTAACAATAAAAATGGAACTGCCCTGGGCCTGTTCATAGGTAAGGTTATTGGCTGACATAATAGAATCGAGGGCATCCCTGACGGTTACATTGTCAAGGTATAGAGTAATCTTCTTATCTTCGATATTCTCCGTTGCTACAAAATTCAGGCCCGCCTGCTGCGAAAAAACCTTTAAGACATCCTTTAAGGCGGCCTGCTGAAAATCCATTGATATACTGCGCATCTCCTGGGCGGGGGCATAGCCGACAACGACCATGATATAAAAAATAACCGTCGTCAAGACCAACGCATTTTTTAATTTTATACTACGGGTTGCCCTCATGTTAGTATCTCCTCATTTTTTTCGTTCTATCAGCACATGTTCACCGTTAAAATCTATCGTTATGCCCTGCTTCTCGATATTAACAATGCGCACACCATCAATGATGTCCCCGCTGTTTAAGACCTTGCCATTAATTATAGCCTGCGGATTATCGGTGTTCCATATCATACCCTCAACAAGCAGAGGGGGCATCGGCAAAGAGGCGTTTTCACCCGGCGCTTTCTTGTTCAGAGAGGCAAGATGCGTCTGCAGGAGATTTATAAAAGGGTTTTCTCCGCCGGGGGTGTAACTAAAATCCATTCCCTCGTCCGGCATCGGTATGGCATCAATACCGGCATCGGGTTTAAGCATCTCCTCATTGCTGCCGGGAACGCCTGGGGCCGAGGCCTGCCGTGAGTGCATATATATAAGGCCCAAAAAAAATACGGGTATTATGATAACTAATATTATTTGCTGTCTCTTTTCCTTATCCATAATCAACCGTTTATCGAATACCCCGCGACCACCATGGTAGCAGATACATCATAATCCGATTCATAGATCTTTCCCTTAAGACCCGCGGCCGCCGCGCCGGAACCCTCGTTAACGGAATCCCCTTGTATTAATAACGATTCTATTTTAGTGATCACAGGCATACCCTCGATCCTGGAGATGAATAATCCGAGATCGTTAAAGGAGCATCTGAATGAAAGCTCTATAGACTCTCTTGATACGGCACCCAAGACATCTCTTTCAAGCGGTTTGGCGGATATTATATCCACATTTAATTCCGAGGCAACGGCTAATATAACCGACCTTAATACCTGACGATCTATATCTTCATGAAAAAACCTCGCATATTCCTGCCTGATCCTTTCTATCTTTTCAATGTCCTGCCGTAAGACTATCTTTTTTGAAAGATCCAAGACCTTCTTTTTAATAGATTCCCTCTTTCTCGTCTGCGCGCCGGCTATGTTCAAGCACGCGAAGAAGGCAAGGGACAGGATGACAAGCGATATCAATATCGACTTCTTTTTAGGATCTATATTAAACCTTATCTGCATGCCTATCTCCTGCCCCTGCGCCCTTGCGCTGTCTTGGGCGGCTGTGAATAAGCTAATATAGAAAAACTTGCGACCCATTTGTCCGATATATTTGTCCTATCGACAGAACCCAGCTCTATGTCCTTAAAGTAATGCGTAAAATCCCCATCCGACTTAAGAGCGCCAAGAAAACTGTGGACATAATCCATCTCCCTGGCATCATCACTTGAGAAAGCGCCCCCCGACAAAACCATTTCCCTGTTGATACCGGCAGGCAATTTAGATTCGTTCGTTATGATAGTCTCCTTGAACGCGATCTTATCTATCCATAGGCCGCCCGCTTGTTTTCTTTGCTCTTCAACACGAGCGGTTATCGCGGACAACTGCCTGGCTAAGGAGATACGGTCTGATTGAATAAGCTGAAGACATCTAAATGCCTCCAGCATGGCACCCTTTTTCTTTATAAGAGTTTCCACGTCCAATACCGAGGTCGTTATCGGCAAAGACGCGGAGATCTGTTCCAATTGGCTTAATTCAAGATAACCGCTTTTCAAAAACAAGCCGGACAACAGATAGGTAGCCAATATAATAACCGCGGCCGCTATAACCTGCGCCGCCCGGACATTTAAGGCCTGCCTCTTTTCAGCAATAGCATGAAAAGGTGAAAGATTAACACTGTAGTTTGATCTTCCGAGCCCTCCCATCGCGGCCCCGATAGCTGTAATGGCGGTAGAAGGCACCTTGTCGGCATTCTTAATTTTCGTAAAATCATACAAGGTCTCGGTAGCGACCTTCAACTCATTAGAAATATAAGCATCCAGCCCGGCAAAAAGCCGTTCACCGCAAATAACTATTTTAGAGACGTCACAACCTATCCTTTGCCTGCGATAATAATCAATCGATACCATCAACTCGCTGGCGACCTTTTCAAATAAAGACTCCTTATCGTCAGTTAATACCTTGATGTCCCTGCTCATAAATGGGATACCTGATCTTATTACACTTATCGAAATACTCTTTTTATCGTCATCAACATACAGTATGACCAGTCCGTTTTTTGCTTCCGCCTTTTTATGCAGCATCAGGACGCGCAATAAAGCAAAAGGGATAATATCAATTCCGGCCGCGTGCAAACCTGCCGCCGTAAATTTGGCGGTATGATTATTCAACCTATCCTTTGTTGCTGCCACAAAGAATATATCTATCGATCGTTTGGCTTTAGATGAGGCCTGAACCTTGAAATCACTTATTATCTCATCAAGCCTGAAGGGTACATATTTTTTTGCCTCAAAGCGCACCGCCTGCGCCTGCTCGGATTTAGGCAAAAACGGCATATCAAAATACCTGACCATCGTATCACCTGACGGTAATACGGTATAAATCAATTGGGGTTTGGACCTAAGGCCCTCAATGCCGTTTCTTATGGCAGATACCACCCCCTCACACCAGGCCAAGGAGGCATCCTTTTCATCATCATGACCAATACCAATAATCCCCGGGACGATCTCCTGCCTCCTGAAGCTTAAAAGTACCGGACTAGACCGTAAACCTGAAAGTTCAGCGATATCTACATACTTTGACAGAATATGAATACCAACAGCCCTTTTTGGCATTAGGAAGTCCTGCCTATTATTTTGCGCAAGTGGTTAATCTCATTTACTGTATATTCACGCCACCCGTTAACTTTATTACGCCTGGCGCTTGGGAATATACCTTTTGATTCATAGCGCACCAATGTCTGTTTTGAGATACTTAAAAGCCTGGCGACCTCATTAACCGAATAATATTTTTCAGCTTTCATAGCCCTTTACCTCGGCCCATATTGCCGGCGCTTGGTAGTTTCTGGTATACCTTGATAGCTTATGATGGGAGTATATAGTATTTACTGTGATCAGTCAATAGTGAAAAAACAGTAATAATTGCTAATTATTGCTTAAAAACTCATTTTTTTTGCTTAAATCTATTAAATTCTCTTTTTTTTAAAAAATCAATTTTTATATTTCCTTGGTATCCTCTTGTCAAGCCAACAGACAACCTCATAAGGTATTGTTTCACATAATTCAGCTATCTCATCTACCGTTATAGACCTGCCCGATTCCCTGCCTATCAGGGTGACCCGGTCAGACTTTTTCACACCAGGAACCCTGCCAACATCAAACATGGTCTGATCCATGCATACCCGTCCTACAATAGGGACCCTTACGCCTTTGACAAGGGCATACCCTCTATTGGACAGTCTTCTGCTTAGGCCATCCCCATAACCTATGGGTATAGTCGCGATCCTTGTATGCCTTCTGGTAGTATGAGTAGCGCCATAACTTATCACCCTGCCCGGAGGTACCGATTTGAGAAAAACAATCCTGCTATTAAGGCTTAATGCCGGTTTGATATGTATCTTGCCCCGTGATACCCCGCGTTTAGGCCATAACCCATAAAGGATAAGCCCGGGCCTTATAAGGTTCATATGAGAACTCTTATAATCAACAACCGCCATGCTGTTGGCCATATGCTTATAACGTATTTCAATACCGGCTTTTTCTATCTCTTCAATAAGCGAGTTGAAAGCGGCTATCTGACCATGAGTAAGAAAGCTATCTGCGTCGGAACTTGCAAAATGGCTGAATATGCCCTCTATCTCAATATTTTTCAGTCTTCGCATGGCAAGCAGAAGGCTCATGGCATCCTTATGCCAAACACCTATCCTTCCCATGCCTGTGTCTATCTTTATATGGACCTTAGCCCTCCGGCAGCGCTTTCCGGCAGTTTTATCTATTGCCATAGCAAGACCGATATCTCCCACAGTCTGAGTAATATTATTTTCAATAACTATGTCAGCGGACCTGGCAAGTATTGCCCCCATCATCAAAACCGGTATCTTGGCAAAACCGTTTGAGCGAAGCAACATGGCCTCATTCAATGTGCTTACACCAAGATAATCCACGCCTAAATTGACAAGGGTTTTAGACACCTCCAATATCCCATGCCCATAGGCATTGGCCTTTACCGGGGCAAGTATAGCTGTGCCTTTTGTAACCATGTTTTTGATCCGTAAAAAATTATGCCTTATGGCGGACAGATCTATATCTATCCAAGTCGGGGCATACCCTGATAAACCAATATTACTAAAATTATACCGCATACCGTTTGCACGCTTCATTATATTTTCCCTAAAAGACCATGACCTTTAACCCTCTTCGAGGCGGCTGTCTCCTGATCTGGCATTCTTTCGGATATATGTATAAAGGCGTCAAACCAAACACATTATCCTTTAAGCCTGCACTGGCCTTATCACGGCCAAGCATGGCAATTATGCCCGGGTCTGGCTGCCACGTCTCCCGCGGCGCTAAATCCTTTCCTGTAAAACCCGCCCTCATAATAGTCTCCTTGTAGATATCTATAGCGTCTCCTATAAAATACATCCTGCCTTTAACAAGCGAAAGCAGATTATCCATATCCAATAGCATTATCCTGCCCAAAGAAATGGCCTTGCCGGACTTAGCCTTGTAAAATCTCGCGTACACTTTTGACTGCCTCGCATCCTTTATAACGCATACAAGCGGGTTTGATACTACCGCGTTATGTGCGATGGCGTCAATACTCGGCACGCCCGCTATGGGTTTTTTTAAGGCAAATGCCATGGCCCTCATCATCGTAATCCCTATACGAAGGCCCGTAAAAGAACCCGGGCCAAGTCCAACGCAAAAAAGCCCAATATCTTTAGGCCGAAAACCCCCAGAGGCTAAAAGCCTCTCTATCTCCGGCAGCATATCAACAGAATGCGCGTTGGCAGTCCCTGACCTGAAGCTCTCTAAAATACTGCCATCCTCGCACAGCGCCAAACCGAACCTGTCACCTGAAGTATCTGCTGATAATATGATCATATCTTCGCCCTTTGCCTTCAAATAAAAAATCCCTGCCGCAAGGTCCGGTTATATCTATCCTGATACCAAGATATTCGACAGGCAGCAATGCCCCCATGCGCCGGGCCCATTCAATAACGACAACACCATCACCGTTAAGATACTCTTTTACTCCGATATATTCAATATCCTCAAGCCTGTCAAGACGATAGAGATCTAAATGATAAAGATTGACAGGCCCCTTGTACTCTTTAATAAGCGTAAAGGACGGAGAATTCACATATTCGGGGTTCGGTATCTTCAATCCAGCGGCGATACCCTTGGTAAACAGTGTCTTGCCCGAGCCCAGGTCCCCATCCAATATAATGTTGTCCCCGGCCTGCAAAAATCGCGCCAGCAGACACCCGAGTCGTATCGTGTCATCCGGGCTTTTTGAAATAATTTTCTTTTTCATAAAAAGATTCCGGCCATTCTAAACCCGCCACGCGCCGGGATAAACAACAATTAACGCGGGATCTGGACATATGGCTTAAAAATGAGCATAACCGCCAGGCGAAAGCCTACGCCGGCGGCCGGAAGACCCGATTATGGTAATAGAGGGCTTTCCTTTGGCTATATGCCCTATAATAAAAAAATTGTCAGGGCAGTGCCGCGCCTTACGCCTTGGCATTGTAAACATCAACTGAAACTGTTCGCCTGTCTTTAAGACCCTATCAACATACCCGACACGCCCCGCAAGAGGTATTGATTTCTCATACAAAACAGCCTTCTTCCCGCTCATTTTCAATATATGGGCCAGATCCGACAAAAGCCCGTCCGAGACATCAATCATCGCGGTAGGCATTAGATTCTTCACAATAAAACGCGACTCTCTTATCTTAGGCAAAAAACAAAGGTGATCGGGTCTTGCACTCAAGGGGCCTGTAAGCACCAATAAGTCCCCATCTCTTGCCCCGCCGCGCGTGACAAGCTCATCTGAAGCAACCTCTCCTAAAAGTGCTATTGATATTGTTATCTTCGGACAGCGATTCATATCACCGCCTACTATATCAATATTAAATTGCCCGGCCAAACGGCATATGCCTTTATAAATACCGCGAACAAAAGAACCTTTGACGGCAGGCGGCAGACCCAGGGCAACAACCGCCCATTTTGGAACACCTCCGCATGAAGCAATATCACTGATGTTGACAGCCAATGCCTTATGCCCTATGGCTATAGGGTCCGCTTTAGCTGTCTTAAAATGCACGCCCTCTATGATCATATCGGTGGTAAAGAGCAGATGCTTACCAGCCTTATACCTTAGCACGGCGCAATCATCCCCTATACCGCGTAAGACCGAGGCGCCTGTCTTTATCTGCTTAGCGATAGCATTAATGAGGCTAAATTCACCTATCTTTGATACGGGCCTGCTCATACGCGCAGGTTCCTGCCATAAGGCCTTCTCATTACCCCTTTTTCCGTTATGATCGCGCTGATATGGTTTGAGGGGGTGACATCAAAGGCAGGGTTAAAAGTCTTGACCCCGTATGGCGCGACACGCACTCCCGCTATATTAGTAATCTCCTCACCCGGACGCTGTTCTATCGGTATGCTACCACCATCCTTTATGGAGAGATCTATTGTTGAACTTGGCGCGGCTATCAAAAAGGGTATATTATGTGCCTTAGCTAAAACAGACAAGGCGTATGTGCCTATCTTATTGGCCGTGTCACCATTTCGAGCGATCCTGTCAGCGCCTACAATAACTTTGTTTACGCCTTTCTGCTTCATGACGACAGCAGCCATATTATCACAGATAAGGGTTATATCCACACCCCTATTACGCAATTCCCATGCCGTAAGGCGCGCGCCTTGCAATAAAGGCCTTGTCTCGGTAGCATATACCTTGACCCCCTTGCCTTGTTCTTTTGCCCTATAAATAACCGCCAGCGCTGTGCCCATACCGCCTGTTGCCAAGAAACCGGCGTTGCAATGCGTTAATATCGTATCATTTTTTTTAATAAGCGAGGCGCCATTGTCTCCTATGGCCCGGCACATCAACCTGTCCTGTTCGTGGATAGCCAACGCCTCCAGGCGCAAGGCCTTAATTATCGCGGGTATGGTATTGCCTGTAGTATTTTGCGCGGCCAGCAGCATCCTGTCTAACGCCCACGAGAGATTGACAGCCGTCGGCCTGCTCTGCTTGAGATAATCGGCAAGCGTACCAAGCGAGGCCAAAAAGGTCTTCTTGTCGCGGGCCTTTATCTGCCTGGCCCCAAGCAATATTCCGTAAGCTGCGAATACCCCGATAGCTGGAGCCCCTCTGACAACCAGGGTCTTTATATAAGAATAGATGTCCCGCGCGTCCCGCGGGACTAATTTCTCCTTTTTGCCCGGAAGCAGCCTCTGGTTTATTACCATAAGCCTGCCGTTTTCATATGTTATCGTGTCATACCCCATTAATATATCAACCATGTTAACAACAAATTATCGTTTACGATTAAAAAAAAGGTCATCGGCATTTTTATCGGTCTGTTCCTCTATCACGGCTTCAGGCAGACCGGTAATCTCTGAAACCGACTTGAACAGATTCCTTATATATGAGGGTTCATTCCTCAAACCCCGCCTGCCTTGAGGGCTTAAGAAAGGCGAATCTGTTTCAAGCAGCAGCCTTTCAACAGGAGTAAGCTTAAGGACATCCCTTAGAGGACCAGCATTCTTATACGTGATATTGCATGTATAGGAAATGTATAGCCCTGAATCCAGACTTTTAAAAAGCGCGGACCTGTCACCGGAGAAACAATGTATTACCCCTTTATAAGGTTTATCAAGCGCCTCCTCCATCGCTTTAAACAGCATATCAAAGGCATCATGCTTTTCAAGCGACTCCTGCCTGCAATGAAAAATGACAGGAAGGCCGAGCCGTCTGCTTAATCTTAAAAAACCTGTTAGGGCATTGTATTGCAGGTCGGCAGGTGAAAGATTTCTGTATAAATCTATACCGACCTCGCCTATAGCGACAACCTTATCGGTTGACGCGGCAAGCCTACCTATACTCTCAATAACCGCGTCATTTACGCCGCTGGCTTCATGGGGGTGCACGCCGCAGGCCGCATATACCATCTCATAGGCCTTCGCAAGAGCCGTGGAAGAAATACTGCCCTCAACATTTGAAGCGACATTAATGATCTTCTTGATCCCGCAGTCTCTCGCCCTTTGTATAACCACTCCCCTGTCATCGTCATATTGGGGAAAATCTAGGTGCGCGTGTGTCTCTACCATATGAACCTCGCAATGGCCCCTATTAAGGGCAACCCGCATCATTCATGGAATACGCGGTATAACCTGCTTAAATATAAAAATTAGCTGTTAAAACCGCTTACTGTATTCTAGGGAATATAGGATCGGATTTATTGACCTTCATGCCGGGTTTTAATATACAACCCGCGTCGTTTATGTTCATCGCCCTTTCATCCAACCCCATACCCAATTGCGCCGCCATCTGAAGAGATGCCTGCGGCATGAAAGGATATAACAAGAAAACACAATATTCAAGCACCTTAAGCAATATGCATATCACCGATTGGAGATTTTCCTTATTACCGGATTTAGCCATTACCCATGGTTTTGAAACCTCGATATATTTATTTGCAGCATTTATCGTTTCCCATATCGTCATAAGGGCCTGATTAAACTTGAATTGGGCAAAAAAGGCGTCAACATCATCCACAAGCGAACCAAGCCTTGACTCTATAATAAGGCCGTCATTATCGGAGATACCTCTTGCCGGGATAATAGAATTGAAATATTTCTCAACCATTGTCAATGTCCTGTTTAAGAGATTACCTATATCATTGGCAAGGTCGCTGTTAAAGCGCGTTATAAAGGCCTCTTCACTTAATGTTCCGTCAAGGCCCGGGGTCATTTCACGGAGCATAAAATATCTATAGGCATCTTTACCGTATTTATTTATAAGATAGAACGGGTCTATGGTATTGCCTCTCGATTTTGACATCTTCTCCCCGCCCGTAAGCCACCATCCGTGGGCGAATATGGTCTTTGGCAGACCTATGCCAAGGGCGTGCAGCATGATTGGCCAATAAATCGCGTGCGGGCGCAATATATCCTTGCCCATTAAATGGATATCTGCCGGCCATATGGTTTCAAACCTGGCAGAGTCCGCCGCCCACCCGCAAGCGCTAATATAATTCATAAGGGCGTCAAACCACACATAAACGACATGGCCCGGCGCAAATGGCAGAGGGATGCCCCAGCTCAAACGCTCTCTTGGCCTCGATATGCAAAGATCGTTTAAAGGCTGCTTGAGGTAACCCATGACCTCGTTCAGCCTAAAATCAGGCTTAATGAAGGAGGGGTTCAGGCGTATATAATCAATCAGCCATTGCTGATACGCGGATAATTTAAAGAAATAATTTTTCTCATGTATAGGCTCAACGGCCTTTCCGCATTCAGGGCACACTCCGTCCCGAAGCTGGATTTTGGGCCAGAATGTCTCACAGGCAACACAGTAATACCCCTTATATTCGCCTTCGTATATATCGCCCTTTTCATAAAGTATCTCCAATGCCTTTATCACCGCGTGTATATGACGCGATTGCGTGGTCCTTATAAAGTCATCATAGGAGATGTCAAGGTCATGCCACAATTCCTTAAACACCGGCACAATACCATCTACAAATTCCTTCTCATCTAAACAGGCCTTTTGCGCGCAGTCAGCAACCTTCTGCCCATGCTCATCGGTGCCTGTCAAAAAAAATACATTCATACCCTTAAGCCTCTGGTGCCTCGCGATACAATCGCAAACGACCTGGGTGTAGGAATGCCCGACATGGGGCCGGGCATTAACATAATACAGGGGTGTCGTTATATAAAAAACCTTTTTTGTCATAAACGCCTCGTATAGCCTCTGACCTATCTCTGCTCCCTATTATAATCGATTTTAATATGCCGGCCGTCTTCAAGCTCTATTACGGCAACACGCTTTAGATAATTCACGTCTATTACCTTGCCGGAACCATCAGCGGTCTTGACACGCTGGCTTAACTTCGGCAGGCCCTTGGCCGATTCTTTATAGCATTTGTGTTCATAAGACAGGCAGCACATAAGCCTGCCGCAAACGCCTGATATCTTCGCTGGGTTAAGAGGCAGGTTCTGGTCTTTGGCCATTTTTATCGTAACAGGCTCAAAGTCACGCAAAAACCTCGCGAAGCACAGCTCCCTGCCGCATTGTCCAAAACCTCCGAACATCTTAGCCTCATCACGGACACCGACCTGTTTGAGCTCGATACGCGCCTTAAATATCTTGGCCAAATCCTTTACAAGCTCCCTGAAATCAACCCTTTCTTCAGCGCTAAAATAAAATATCATCTTACTGCAATCAAAAGAGAGCTCGGCATTGATAAGCTTCATACTAAGATTACGTTCGGCTATTTTTTTGTCGCATGTCTTAATCGCCTCTTTGGCCGTCTTACGGTTACGCTCTATCCTGTCCATATCGGCTCCGTTTGCGACGCGCACAACCCTTTTTTGGCCTTTTTGGGAAACAGCCCTATCAAGTGATATCTCCTCACAGGAGGAAACCTCGCCATAATCAAGGCCTCTGTCGGATTCAACTATCACATAATCACCTGCCGACAGTTTAAAATCTCCTGCTATATAATGCGCCGTACCGCCCGAACCTCTCTGTTTTACCTCAACTACCTTTAACATCTCTATGCCCCTGCCCTTAAAACCCGGGTCTTATTTTAACTGACTATACCATTATAAAAACCGCTCTTACCCTCGGCGAAACGGCAGTTACCGCGTCAGCCTCTCCTTAAGCAGGCTAAGGGTAAGTTTCGCATTCGCGTTAAAACGAAAGGCATTCCTCGCCTCATTTATGTAGTCCATCCCTGCCTGCGCCTTTAAACCGCCCGGGTCCTTTGAATATGCCTCTATATCGGATACCCTGTCAACGTTTATCAGCAAGCTATCGTCCTTGATGTATCTGCGCACAAGCACATCCCTGCAGAAAAACGTCAAAACATCACAGATATTCTCATTACTAAAGGCACGGTTCGCGGAGAAGATATCCTCATCTATCTCAAGACCGGTTCGCGTGAAAAAATTGTCTATAACAGCGTTTTTCCATGATATCGCGCCTTCACTTTTCAGCAAAAGCGCCTTTTTAACATTGGCGCCTGATAATGATGAAAGCAACATCGCCTCTTTTTCATCCGCGGCAAAATCCTTCATCAGTATGTTCATTGCCTGCGTCTTAGACAAAGGCCTGAACCGTATTATCTGACAACGCGACGCAACCGTATGCAGTAATGCCTTCTGGGTAGCGGCAATAAGGATAAACACCGTATTAGGGCAGGGTTCTTCCAACATCTTTAAAAGGGAATTAGACGCCTCGTCGGTCATATCCTGACCGTCGATAATAGCGATATTAAACCCGCTTTGCAAAGGCTTAAAGGAAAATTTTATCTGAAGGCCTCTTATAGCTTCTATGGATATACTCTTCTTTCCTTCTTCCTTCTCAATAAAAAACACATCGGGATGCGATCTTTTTTCAATCATAATACAAGACTGGCATTTGTCGCAGCTGTCACCCGCCGCTTTAGCGCAATTCAGAAGCCTTGCCAACTCCATGGCAGTTTTATGCCTGCCAACACCGCCTGGGCCTAAAAACAAATACGCGTGCGGCATCTTACCCATGGCCACACCCTTCAAGATGCAATCAACGGCCTTATCTTGTCCTCTTACGTCTTTTAATGACATCTAAAACCAATTCCTTTACGATAGCGTGAGTAGCCCGTGGCTCTTTCGCGTCCACGGATATGGTTTTAACCCGTTTTGGGAATTTTTTTGCTATCTCGAGATACCCCATCCTAACCCTGTTATGAAAATCGCGGCCTCTTTTCTCGATCCTGTCGGAAAAACCCTTTGTCTGCCTTGACCGCTTCAGACCCTCGCACACATCGGTATCCAGAAATATCGCGATATCGACAGTGACCGGCCTTGTCACAAAACGGTTGCATACGCGTATTAGAGGCTTATCAATGCCAAGCCCATAGCCCTGGTAACATAAGGTGGCATCGGTAAATCTATCGCATATGACAATAAACCCCTTGTCCATGGCGGGTATGATCTTTTCATCAACCAGCTGGGCCCTGGATGCCAGATATAGCATTGTTTCCGCGCGGGCGGAGATATTTCCTCGAAAATGCAGGAGCATGCCCCGGATAGACTCACCCAATACAGTACTGCCGGGATCCCATACACGCAAGACCTTATATCCCCGGCGCCGTAAAAACCCTTTCAATAGCTTCGACTGGGTACTTTTACCGCTTCCTTCAGGACCTTCCAACGTTATTAATAGGCCCCCATTTATTGCCTTCGCCATGATGTCGCCCCTTTACTATCCTCGATAATAATACCTTTAACTCTAAGTTCATCCCTGATAGCGTCGGCTGTCCGGAAATCCCCTTTGACCCTGCAGGCATTTCTCCTCTCTATCATAGCCTCTACATACGCCTCTAAACCCGCGGCAATCCTGGGACTATCCTTGAACGCAAGATTAAAAATAGCGGCAAGTTCTCTGATGGCGCTGGCGGCATACGCAAGACATCTGCGCCCCCTAACGGACTGGGAATTAGACAGTGTCATGATCTCAAACAACTTCCCAAGGGCCTGCGGGGAATTAAAGTCATCGTCCATTGCCGCTATAAAACCATCCTTGAGCGCATCTATATCCGATCTAACCGCGTCATCCAGCGTCTCTTTAACGGCATCTTCCGGCTCGTTATCGGCCTTTGCAAAAAACACGCCAAACCTTTCAAGAGCGGCACCGACCTGGCGTATCTTTTCATCGGAAAAATCAACAGGACTCGAATAATGCGCCTGTAAAAATAACAGCCTTATTAAGTCCGGGGAATATCTTCGCAGCACGTCCTGGATCGTTATAAAATTACCCAATGACTTTGACATCTTACGGCCTTCTATCGTGAGAAGGCCATGGTGTATCCAATATTTAGCGAATGGCCGGCCCGTGCATGCCTCGGACTGGGCTATCTCATTTTCGTGATGGGGGAATACGAGGTCTCCTCCGCCGGCATGTATATCGAGAGTATGGGTGTTTAAGAATTTTTGACTCATCACCGAACACTCTATGTGCCATCCGGGGCGCCCATTACCCCACGGGCTGGGCCAAGACGGTTCGCCTTCCTTGGAGTCTTTCCATAAAGCAAAATCAAGGCTGTCCCTTTTTTTCTCTCCGGGCTCGATCCTTACACCGTCTCTCATATTCTGGGTATTCTGCCTTGAGAGTTTACCGTAACCTTCGGCTTTTTTTACTTCAAAATACACATCACCGCCGGATTGATAGGCATAGCCTTTAGCGATAAGCGTCTTGATATATTCCACGATATCCGGGATATTCTTTGTCGCCCTCGGCTCTTCGGAATCAGCATCGAGCATACCGCGGCGTATACCCATGGAGGCAAGATCCTGGTTATAAGAGGCTATATATTTTTCAACAAGCGACCTCCAATTCACGCCAAGCTCGACAGAACGGCTGATGATCTTATCATCTATATCGGTTATATTCCTTACAAAATTAACCTTGTAACCCTTGTATTCGAGATAGCGCCTGATAATATCAAAGACATAAAGGCTTCGCGCGTGGCCAATATGGCAGGAATCATAAACAGTGACCCCGCAGGTATACATGTTGACCTCATTGCCGTTAAGGGGAATAAATTCTTCTTTTGACCTGGTAAGAGTGTTATATATCTTCATTTTTTTCAAGATCGGTTAGCCTTTTCTCAAGCAATTCCATTGATTGTTTTATCGGGTCTAATACGTGGACATGGTCAAGTGATATATCTATACGCTTGCCGGCCTGTTTCGTGACCCTGCCCGGGACACCCACTATAGTTGAATTTTCAGGCACATCCCTGATAACAACAGCATTAGCTCCTATATAGGAATTGGCCCCTATAGTTATATTACCCAATACCTTTGCCCCGGCACCGATGACGACATTGTCCTCTATATTAGGGTGACGCTTGCCTTTTTCCTTGCCTGTGCCTCCGAGTGTAACGCCCTGGAATATGGTCACATTGTCCCTTATAACAGCAGTCTGGCCTATCACGACACCCATACCATGATCGATAAATAAACCTTTACCTATTATGGCAGACGGGTGTATCTCTATGCCCGTCAAAAAACGGCCTGTCTGCGATATAAGCCTGGGCAGTAACGGCATCTTAAGACCGTAAAAAAAATGCGCGATCCTGAATAATACAATAGCATGCAGTCCGGCATATGTAAAGACAACCTCAATACGCCCGGCTGCTGCCGGATCCCTGTCGAAGACAGCCCTAATCTCATTATCAAAAATTATACTGATCAGTATGAAAATGAGGCAAACAAGGACCGCAACGATTAAAAAAATCAGCATAATAACCTCCTATAGAATAGACGGACAATACAAAAACATCTGCCTTATGCAAGACAGCCTAATGCAGCTGAATCTCCCCGGTATTGAGCAAAACAACCGAGTAGGCGGAAATGCAATCGCAATTAGTGCCTTCGCTTGTCTTGGCCTTCACATTTACCCTGTCCGCTTCGATACCAAGAAAATCCGCGACAGCCATTATCATCTCCTGCTTATATCCGGACAGGTTGGGATTATCGCATACCACCACCGTATCCACGTTCACGATCTCAACCACCCTTCTTTTCCGGACTATCTGACATGTCATGCGGATCAAATCACTGCCGGAGATACCGGCAAGCTGGCTATCCGTATCTGGAAAATGCTCGCCGATATCGGCCTCGCAGCAGGCACCCAAAATGGCATCACATATCGCGTGACAAAGAACATCGGCATCAGAATGGCCTATCAAACCTTTACAAAAGGGTATCCTGACCCCTCCTAAATACAGCGGCCGGCCTTCTGTCAGCCTGTGCAAATCATAACCTATGCCTATACGTTTTTCCATATCATTTTCTTTGTTTCAACTATGCTGGCCTAAAACTATTCAAATGACCTGGCAAAAACAAGGTCCTCTATTGTGGTAACCTTGATATTGTTGTAAGTTGAGGGCACAATCCTGACCTTATACCCGGCGCTTTCTACTATGCCCGAATCATCCGTGAAACAGCTAATAGATCTGCCGGCCTTTTTATAGGCCCTCTTGAGGATATCGGCCCTGAATACCTGCGGGGTCTGTGCCTCCCAAAGATGCGACCGGTCTAATGTCCTGGCCACGAGGCATCCGTTACCAGAGACCTGCTTGATTGTGGACTTGACCCTGACGGCCGCGACCGTATTATCATATCTCCTCGCGGCCTGTATTGTTTTATCCACTATGCCCTTATTAATCATGGGTCTGGCGCAGTCATGAACAAGGATAAAATCAGCGCCTATGTCAACCACCTTCAAGGCATTGGACACCGATCGCCCGCGGCAGGAACCGCCTACAACAATATGCCTCACCTTATGAAAACCTTCCCTGGCGACAATCGCTTTCATCTTATCAATATTTTTCTTTTCAGCCGCTATGATAATCTCCGAAACGCAAGAAATACCCTCCAAAACCTTAAGGCAGTGGCAAAACATCTCCTTGCCCCGGATCATTATAAAAGGTTTATCCGTCTTCAACTTCATTCTCCTGCCGTAACCGGCGGCAGGGACTATGGCAGTTACCTTCATTTGTCCTTGTCATCCTGCTGGTTCAACGCCTTGGCGAATATCATCCGCCCTGCCGAGGTCTGGAGCACGCTTGTCACGCAGACGCGCCTCCTTTGCCCGATAAGCTGCCTGCCGCCTTCAACGACTATCATGGTACCGTCGTCAAGATAACCTACACCCTGATTATGCTCTTTGCCTTCCTTTATGATCTTGACATCCGTCTCTTCGCCGGGCAGCATTACAGGCTTTAAGGCGTTGCTCAAGTCATTGATATTCAGCACCTGGACATGCTGAAGTTCGGCGACCTTATTAAGGTTATAATCGTTCGTGAATATCCTGGCATTGAGCACCCTGGCAATCTTGACCAGTTTCGCGTCGGTTTCCTGTATCTCCGGAAAATCCTCTTCGTGTATCTTAACATCCATATTCGCGCTCTTTTGCATACGATTCAATATATCAAGCCCCCTCCGCCCACGGCCTCTCTTGAACGGATCGGAGGAATCCGCCACCTGTTGTAATTCCTTTAAGACAAAGCGTGGTACGATAAAACGCCCGCCCATAAAACCGCTCTGGCCCAGGTCTATGATCCTGCCGTCTATTATCACGCTTGTATCCACAACCGTAATATCGTCCCTTCTGTCCTGCCTTGTAAATTTCACGTATGGTATTATCAAGCTGAATTCATCCTTACCCCTTATCGCCAACATCATGCCAAAATAACAAAATATGAGCGTACAGGAAACGTGAATCGCAAGGGCAAACATCGCATTCAAATGATAGATAGACTCAAGAATAAACGAATCCGCTATAAGCCTGGCCATTAAAAGCCCTATTAACAGCCCAAAAACCCCGGCGGATAAACCACTTAAGGAGATTCTCCTCATGCTTAATTCGGCCCAAATAATCAATAAAGACACAATAAGACCTGTTGCTAACCCTATTAGGGGCCATACAGTGCCTATGCCTGCGAAAAAAACACCTAACTGATAACTTATAATGGTAGTGACAGCAACAAAAAATACCCTAATAAATGCCAATGTCATTTCTTGCCTCCTTTTGCACTGACCGTAAATACCCTGTCTGAACCAGACGGCCTGCTATTTGCGGCCGATCCTGTCTTGAAACCTCCTTAAGATAAAAAGGCTCCCTATTATAAGCGCTGTGGCAAATAACGAAACGATAAAAAGGCCTGAACCAACCGCCAACCCGACGCCGGCAACCGACCAAAGGCTTGCCGCTGTCGTAAGGCCGTGTATCGAGACACGGCTCCTGATAATGGTGCCCGCCCCGAGAAAACCTATGCCGCTAACCACCTGGGCCGCGATACGGGCTGGGTCCACACCAGCTATACCTTTATATATATCAAACATGTGCATAGAGGTCAACATTATCAAACAGGAGCCTATGCATACTAACGTATGCGTGCGAAAACCAGCCGCTTTGGAATTGATTTCCCGCTCTAAACCTACAATGCCTCCTAATATTGCCGACAACACAAGCCTAACTATCATCTGAAATTCCGTTACCATAGCCTCTCCCCTGATCGTATTATATCATAAACTGCCGGACTGCACATAACCAATCTTTCGCCCCGCCATTTTATCCCGGCCCGACAAAGACCAGGGGTCATTTTAAAAAGGCATATCTGCCATTGCCGCGAAATCAAGCCTTCCAAACTTCTTTCTATTATACCTATAACTTCCTAAACCCGCGATCATGGCCGCATTGTCTAATGACATATCACGCACCGGCACGAGTAAGTCTATGCCCTCTCGATCACACAACACCTTTAATCTCCTTCTAAGTTCATTGTTCGCGCTGACACCGCCGCCGGCCAAAAGGCTCTTGGAGCGATTTTTAAGGCAGCATCTCCTTGTCTTTTCTATAATTACGTCAAAAACCGTATCCTGGAATTCCCTGCATATATCAGCGGCAGGGATTGACTTTGCATCCGCTCCCCTGACAAGGTTTAATACCGCTGTTTTAATACCGCTAAAACTAAAATCCATGGAGCCCTCCTCAAGATATGAGCGCGTAAACCCTATCTTTTCAGGCCTGCCTTTTGCCGCTAGTCTTTCTATAGAAGGCCCTCCCGGATAACCTAGGCCAAGCACTCTCGCCGCCTTGTCAAAAGCCTCCCCACAGGCATCGTCCCTTGTCTGACCCATCAACCTAAGATTATCTATATCCTTCATCTCAACAAGGCTGGTGTGCCCGCCTGATACTATAAGACCTGTAGCCGGAAATCTTGGTACCCTGCCTGCCGAAAGTAAGGCCGCATAAAGATGGCCGTGGAGATGGTTAACAGGTATTATCGGTATCCCAAGGCAATAACTGATCGCCTTGGCCATGGAGATGCCGACAAGCAGGGCGCCTATTAAACCGGGGCCCTGGGTCACGCTGACAGCCTTTATATCAGACAGATCAACCTTTGCCTGTCTTAAGGCCTTATCTAAAACAACATTTATATTTTCAACGTGATGACGGCATGCTATCTCAGGAACTATACCGGCATATTTCTTATGAAAACGCTGGCTTGAAACTACCACATTTGATAATATGCTCATCTCCCCCGATGCTATAGCGACAGACGTCTCGTCGCATGAAGTCTCTATCCCGAGGACCGGCATAATAGATTTATTCAACCTGACCCTCCTGTCTCAAGCGGATACCCTAAAAGCAGGGACTCATACCTGCCTCTGTCATTAAGAAGGTTAATAGACTCCAAGATATCCGCGTCCCTAAGAAGAACCTGCTCCGGTGTCAAGACATCTTTTGCCTCTTCCTCATTATCGGTTCCGAGAACAGCCTCCTCCCGCGGCGTGATGATATCAGGCAATATTCCCTTTTCGTGAATAATACGGCCTGAAGGGGTATAGTAATAACTGGTCGTCAGCCTGACCGCCGAATTATCCTTGAGGGGCATTACAGTCTGGACAGAACCTTTCCCAAAACTCTTACTGCCTACGATCACCGCTCTTTTATTATCGCGCAATGCCGCGGCAACTATCTCAGAGGCGCTGGCAGAACCCTCATTAATGATAACTGCCACAGGAAAACCTTCATAAACCCGTGATGCCCTTGACCGAAACACGGCATTTTGGCCTTCAAATCTTCCCTTGGTTGATACTATTACACCAGGTTTTTTTATGAACCTCTCGCAAACCATTATTGAAGCCTCCATCAAACCGCCGGGATTACCCCGCAGGTCAAGGATCAATGCCTTGATGCGGTTTTTGATAAAATAACGCATGGCCTTATTAAGGTCAGAGGGTGTATGCCTCTGGAAATCCGCTATCCTTATGTAGCCTATATCCTCTCCGGCTATAAGGGAATATCTTACTGACTGGACCTTGATAATAGCCCTTTTCAGTGTGAACTCTTTTATATCCCGTTCGGGCCCTCGGACTATAGTCAGTTTAACCAAAGTCCCAGGCCGGCCCCTTAGCAGATCCACGGCATCATCCAAACCGAAACCCTCTGTAGTCTTGTCATTAATTTTTATTATCCTGTCACCAGGTAATATGCCCGACTTTTGCGCCGGCGTCGCTTCAAGCGGGCTTATTACAGTAAGCACTTTATCCCTTATAGCGACCTTTATGCCAAGTCCTCCGAACTCACCCATGGAGTCCGCCTGTAATTTCATGTGTTGTTCATACGAAAGGAATTCACTATGAGAATCAAGCGATGAAACCATGCCGTCTAAAGCGCTGGATATAAGTTCTTTCGGAGATACCTTTCTCACATAATTGGCGTCAATAAGCGTGACAGCATCAGCAAAGATACCGAGTTCATGCAAGATATCGTCCCGGAAAACAGGTACCGGATTAACAGTGTCATCATTTGATCCTTCTTCCGCGCGCGGTTCAAACGCAAGACATAGGGTAATGCATATAAGTCCTAACGTAAGAACGGATCTAAGCGCCCTCATGATTTCCCCTCAAGCAGGGCCTTAAGGGCCTGCCCTGCCGCGACAGGGTTGGCCTTACCTTGTGATTTTTTCATCAACTGGCCCACCAAAAAACCCAAAGCGTTCTTTTTGCCTGAGAGATAATCATCTTTTACCTTGGGATTGCTCTGAAGAACATCAACTGCGAGGGCCGCTATAGCCGACTTATCCGTTATCTGAAAAAGGTCTTTTTCTTTTACAATATCCCCCGCGCTCTTACCCGACAGTAGCATCACCTGCAGTATATCCTTTGCCATATTATTGCTTAGGGCCCCGCTGTCAATGAGCCGGATCATCTCAACAAGCCTGCCGGGTCCGATATGGAGCTGGCTAAATTCCATATTACGCTCATTAAGATACGCCTGAATACTGCCTATAAGCCAATTGGCAACAACCTTTGGCTTAGGGTATAATTTAACGGATTGTTCCATAAAATCCGCCATATGCTTATCGGCCGTAAGTACACGCGCGTCATATTCCGATAGACTATACTCTTTGATAAACCTGTTCATCTTGACCTGGGGCATTTCAGGCAACAAACCTTCTATAGCCCGGACCATGGACTGTTCTATGATAAAATCATTAAGGTCAGGATCCGGAAAATACCTGTAATCATGGGCCTCTTCCTTGGTCCTCATAAGTTCGGTGATCTTTTTCTTCTCATTCCACAACCTTGTCTGCTGAATAATCACGCCGCCCGAAGACAAAACCCTCGCCTGCCTTTCTTGTTCGTATTCAAGCGCCTGCCTTATGGCCCTGAAGCTGTTCATATTTTTCAGCTCTACCTTAGCACCAAGGCCTTTTTTCCCCGCCGGCATCAAAGAGATATTCGCGTCACAACGCAATGACCCCTGCTCCATATTGCAATCGGAGACATCCAGGTATTCCAAAACCGATTTAAGCGTCCTTAAATACAGATGTGCCTCGTCGGGAGAAAAGATATCCGGCTCACTGACTATCTCAAGCAGAGGCGCGCCGGCACGGTTCAAATCTATAAGGCTAAAACAACCTCCTTCATCATGTATAAGCTTGCCCGCATCTTCTTCCATATGCACGCGCGTAATGCCTACCCTCTTAATCCCGGCAGGCGTCATTATCTCCAAAAACCCCCCCCGGGAAAGAGGCATGGCATACTGCGAGATCTGATAATTCTTCGGCAGATCCGGATAAAAATAATTTTTTCTGTCAAATTTCATTCGGCCGACTATCTGGCAATTTAAGGCAAGGGCTGTCTTGATGGCGCGTTGAAGATATTCCTTGTTCAGGACAGGCAGAGACCCCGGCATGCCGAGACAGACAGGGCATACGGATGTATTAGGTTCCCTACCAAAACTGTTTTCGCAGGAACAAAACGCCTTTGTCCTGGTAGATATCTGCAGGTGTATCTCAAGGCCTATCGTTGTCGCGTATTTTATATCATCCATTATCTTTTTATCCAGGCAAGTCTATAGAACCGGCTTGACTTTGTTCCATGAGGCATTCTGTTCATAAGAATATGCCGCGCGCAAAAGTTTTTCTTCTTCAAAATGCCCCGCCATTAACTGCATGCCTATCGGCAGACCGTTCTCACTATAACCGCAAGGCAGTGAAATCGCCGGTATCCCCGCTAAGTTTGACGGTATCGTGAAGATATCAGAAAGATACATAGACAGAGGGTCTTTTATCTTTTCGCCTATCTTAAAGGCGGGGGTCGGGGTCGTAGGCGTTAGTATCATATCACATTCGTTAAAGGCCTTATCAAAATCCGATTTGATAAGCGCGCGGACCTTGCATGCCTTAAGATAATACGCATCATAATAACCGCTGCTCAAGGAATATGTGCCCAGTATTATTCGGCGCTTGGCTTCGAGACCAAGGGCCTTGCCCCGCGTGCGCATACACATCTCAATAAGACCGCACCTTCCATCAGGCGATTGATATCTATACCCATATTGCATACCGTCAAATCTGGCCAGATTAGAAGAGGCCTCCGAACAGCCTATTATATAATAAACGCTTACGGCATATTCAGTATGGGGCAGAGATATCTGCTTAAATATGGCACCAAGGCTTTTATATACCGATATCGCGGCGTCGATCTTAACCTTGATACCGCTGTCTAGGCCCTGCGTAAAGTATTCCTTCGGCAGGCCAATCCTCATACCTTTTACGCCGCCTGAAAGCGACTGAACGTAATCCGGGACGGGGACATCGGCTGATGTGGAATCCAGCTTATCATGTCCGGCGATAACGTTTAAAAGTATGGCGCAATCCCTGACATCCTTGGTAATAGGTCCGGGTTGGTCCAGGCTTGAACCGAAGGCAATAAGCCCGTATCGCGATACCCTTCCGTATGTAGGTTTTAACCCCACAACACCGCACAAGGCCGCCGGCTGCCTGATGGAACCTCCCGTATCACTGCCAAGCGCGAGCATGGTCTGGTCTGAAGCGACAAGCGCGGCAGAACCTCCGCTCGAACCACCGGGTATCCTTTGCAGGTCATACGGGTTTTTTGTCGGCCCATAATAAGAGGTCTCGCAAGAGCTGCCAAAGGCGAATTCATCCATATTGGATTTACCCAGCAACAATGCCCCGGCGGATTTTAGCCTGGCCGCGACAGTAGCATCATATGGCGGCCTAAAACCCTGGAGTATGCCTGACGCGCATGTCGTTAATTCACCGTTAACACATATATTATCTTTCAGCACTACTGGGACCTTAAAAAGCGCGAGGCCTCGGTCATGCATGTCAGCCAAATTATCAAGGCAAAGCGCCCTGTCAATAACAGCGTCTTTGTCAAAATTAACAAAACCTGAAATACGGCCGTCAACTTCATCATGACGCCGGACGATGGAAGATGCTATATCAACAGCCTTAATATTGTTCTTACCTATTAATTCTTTCAATTGGTAGGCGGAAAGACCGCAAATATTATTCATTTGATTCTATTATTTTCGGGACTTTAAAAAATCCGACGCTTTGTTCGGGGGCATTAGCAAGCGCCCGTTCGCTTGAAAGAGATTGCCCGGGGACATCATCACGAAGCACATTAGAACTTGAGGGAATATGGACACAAGGTTCGACGCCGACCGTGTCATTTTCCTGTAACTTATCCATGTATGAAAAGACATCGTTTAGTTGTGCGGAAAAAAGCTCTTCTTCTTCGCCCGTCAGGTGTATCCTTGCAAGTCGGGCAACATACTTTATATCGCCTCTTTTAATCTTCATGCCATCGTTCCTGTTTTTAGGTCAGCGTACAAGACATTCTGCTATGGGTTACCTGGCCAACAGCAACGGTCATACGCCAACGTAGAATACCATATAATATTATCAATGTAAAGCCATAAGCAATCTATCAAATGATCAGATGATAGGACGCAGGCCCGGCAGAAGGGCAGGGATGTTTTTAAAAATGAATAAAGTGTAAGACGCAATGCGTAATATTAATCCCCGCGGCAAGATGGTTCAAGGGCCTCTGCCAATTGCGCGAATTCCTGAAGATTTAGTTCTTCGGCCCTGATACGCGGGTCTATCTTCAGCAAACTAAACGCGTTAAGGATAGAGGCTTTATCAAGGTTTAAATCACTCGCGCTTAAAAGGGCATTGTAAAACGTCTTTCTCCTCTTATTGAAACCTGTTTTTATTACCTTGAAAAAATATCCCTCATTTTTAACATATACCGCGGGACGCTTTCGGACGGCCAATTCAATGAGCACGGAATCAACGGCAGGAACTGGAAAAAAAACGCCCCTGCCTATTTTACACAACCTCCTGACAACACAATGATATGAGACACCTATCGTAAGCACACCATAATCCCCGCAGGCAGGGCCGGCCGTAATACGGTCAGCAACCTCTTTCTGAACAGTAAAGAACATAGATCCTATCCGGGATTTTTGGCAGAGCATATGAAATATGATCGCCGATGTAATATAATACGGCAGATTACCTATAACCTTGACCTTTCGCCCATGATCGGGTATCATATAACGCAGAATATCCGAATTGATTATCTCTACATTATCACTGCCCGAAAAAGATCCCCTTAAGAACCCTGCAAGCCCTCTATCCTTTTCAACGGCAACAAGATTTCCGCAAAGCGGTTTTATGCATTCGGTGAGCGCCCCAAGCCCCGGGCCAATCTCCAGCACCGTTTCGTGGCGGCATATACCGCATAACCTTATTATCTCATCCCTCTTGCTGGGCTGGATAAGAAAATTCTGCCCCATGGCCTTATTGATCGAAAGACCGTTGTCCCTCAATATTCGGCTGATCTCAGACGCGTTATACAATCTTAAACACCTGTTGGGTTATTTGCCGCGCGGATTATTACTAAATGCCGTGAACATAGCAACAGCTGTTTTGATAGCCTGCTTCATGCTGTCAGGGTCTGCTATACCTTTACCGGCAATATCAAGGGCTGTTCCGTGACCGCAGGATGTTCGGATAAACGGCAAGCCTAATGTAATATTAACCGTTTTATCACGGCCGGCCATCTTAAGCGCGACCAGACCTTGATCATGATACATGCACATAACAGCATCATATTTGCCAATGGCAAGGTCGAAGAATACACCGTCAGCCGGAAGAGGCCCTCTGACATTGGCCCCTTTTTTTAGCGCCCGCCTGATAGCAGGTATTATTATATTCTTTTCCTCATCACCTATAAGGCCATTGTCGCCCGCGTGAGGATTAAGCCCGCATACAGCTACAAGGGGCTTGCTTATTCGAAAATAACGCTTTAGAAAAACGTGGGCCAATGATAGCTTATCGGATATATCATTTTTGTCAAGACAAGAGGATATGTCCCGTACAGGCAGATGGGTAGTTGCCAACAATACCTTAAGTTTGCCTCTGGCAAGCATCATCGCAAAATGCCTTGTATTCGTAAGGTATGCCAAAAACTCGGTATGCCCTTTATGAGTAAAACCTGATAATGCGGCCGCGTGTTTATTGATAGGCCCTGTCACCAGCATATCGACCTTGCCGGCCCGCGCTAGATCAACGGCCTTTTTTATATAGCGAACGGATTCGCCGCCCAAGACCGCCGATATCTTGCCGCAAGAAAATTTGACCTTCGCGGTTTCAGGCATATTCAGGAATAATATGTCTGAATTGGAGAATATTATACCGGAATCATCCCCTATCACAGTATACGGTATCCGCTTGCCGCCACCGCAACAGGCCTTATTGAAAAAAGATACATTTCCTACAATTAAAAAATTGGCAAGCCTTCTCACAGTCCGGCTTGCCAATGCCTTTGATATAACCTCCGCTCCTATACCCGCAGGATAACCCATAGTAACGCAGACCACGGGCTTAATTGATCTTGATATACGCATCCTCTTTCAGCTTGCTCACAAATTCCCTTAATGTCAGCTCTGATTCTCTCTGGAAAAGCCTCTCTTTGATAATATCCGTTACCTCTGCTATCTCGGATGTGGAGGCCTTCTTCTTATCTATCACCTGGATAATATAAAAACCTGATGCCGCTTCAATCACGCCGGAGATCCTGCCGGAATCAAGTCCGGATATGGCTGATTCTATCTCGGGGATAGTGCTCCCGGCAGCCATATAACCCATGTCCCCGCCCTTTTCGGCATTGGGGCCCTTAGAAAACCGTCCGGCAAGCATGTCAAACTCATCGCCTTTATTGATCTTGGCCCGTATATCTTCCGCGAGCTTACGGGCCTGAAGCAGCGACAGTTCTTCACCAGGTTTAATAAGAATGACCTTAAAACGGACAGAATCTGGGCGGCTGAATTCCTTTATATTTCCATAATAATAGGCTGTAACCTGGGACGGGGTAATGTTGACACGGCTTGCGATAATATCGTTTACAAGCTTACGCATCATTATCTGTTCTTCGTATTTCTTCTTAAGGCGCGCAAGAGTTATGCCGGATGAATTGATAGCCCGGTAGAACTCTTCATCACCGTTAAATCTCTTCTTTACATCATCAATCCTTTGCTGTATCTCATGATCATCAACCGCTACGCCTCTCTTGACAGCCTCCTGGAGTATAAGCTTTTCTTCAATAAGCCTGTTAAGCGCGTCCTGGCGCGCCTCATCTATTTTCTCTTTTAAACCCTCTTCGCCGTAACGAAGTCTATAATCCGCGATAAAAGGCAGCATCGACTCCTGAAGCTCGCTCTCCGTAATAACATCCTCATTCACAACAGCGGCAATCTTATCAATTAAAGAGGCGGCTAAGGCACAGCTATAACAGGCCGGGGAAAAAAAACATACAAGGCATATAATTCTAAATATTATTTTATTCTGCATGGGAAATAGGCCAATAAACCAACGAGCCAAAAAGGTACTATGCAAACCCGGCATTTTTTAAAACAATACATACCCGCAGTAACGTATACTATCGCATACACCGTAAGGAACTTATTGTCCCGCAGCGGCCTCCGGCAGATCGCCGGTCGTATCCAGCGGGGCCTGGCTTTCAATGGATTTCAGCATATCCTGGTTAAGCGATATCCTGGCCTTGTCCTTCAGTGTCTTTGTAAAAGCCGCGAAACTTTGCCTTTGCTTATCACGGATAATAGACGTCGTAACATCGTCTTTTACCTCCTCAAAGCTACGGAAGGCGGCAGGTTTGCGGTCAGTAAGGCGTATAATATGATAACCGAATCTGGTTTTAACGATCCCGCTAGTCTCGCCCACATTCAGGCTGAAGGCCGCGTTTTCGAACTCGGGTATCATCTGCCCTTTTTTGAAATAACCGAGATCGCCTCCCCTGTCCTTGGTCAGGTCCTTTGAATAAGTTTTGGCAACAACACTGAAATCGGCCCCATTTTCAAGTTCCGTTTTTACGGCCTCGGCATCCTCTTCAGTACTTGTCAATATATGAGAGGCACGCACCATCTCCGGTATCATATATTTTTCTTTATTCTGTTCATAATACGCGCCGGCGTCATCATCGGAAACGGGGTCGGTTTTCCTGGTTTCATCCTCAATAACCCTTGATATCAATATCTTTTTGATAGCATCGTTAATCAGCTCTCTCGTATCAGGGTCCTGGGGGAACTTCCTCCTTTTCGCCTCATCATACAACAGCTCTTCGACAATCATCTCATCAACAATCTCTTTCTTGTGCTGGGCCGCGAATGACTGGTAATACTGGGGTAATTTTTCAATCTTTTCATCAACCATCTTCAACGTTATCTGTCTGCCATTCACGCTGGCAATGATTGAGTCCTTGGCTTTTCTGGAACATCCTAAGGCCGCCAATATCATGACTACTGCGACAAACACGGGTATCCTCTTCATTACGTCACCTCTCCTTGTTAATATTATTATGCAATGATTTTATCATATACATGTGATATTCACAAGCAAAATCTGATATTATGCGGCAACGGTGAATTGTAACTCATACTGCAACAAAGTCAAATCCAGAGACACTGCTATTTAATCCATAGTTTGGAATAATATTATATACCGGCTCGTATTGACTTGAAATACGCCATAAGTAGGCATAGAATATCGCTATACAGGAGGTTTATATGCAAAAAAAGGCCATAGTCCTGCTTGCCGAAGGCTTTGAGGAGATTGAGGCCATAACCATAATTGACGTGCTAAGAAGGTCGGGTGTTGGCGTTGATGCCTGCGGCATCGATTCCTTAAGGGTAAAGGGCTCGAGAGGTATTAATGTTTTCGCAGACATCATTCTTAAAAATGTGACCGGTATATACGATGCCTGCGCTCTGCCTGGCGGTATGCCCGGCGCCGCAAACCTTTTCGCGGATAAAAGAATAAGGGGCATGCTGCTAACACAGGCAAAAACCGACAGTGGCCTTATCGCGGCAATATGCTCATCACCCGCAGTTGTTCTTGCCCCATTAGGAATATTGGATAACAAATCCGCCACATGTTATCCCGGCATGGAAAGCGCGTTTTCCAAGACAACAAAATATGTGGATAATGACGTGGTAATCGATAAAAACACTATTACCGGCAAAGGCCCTGCCGCAGCATTAAAATTCGCCTTGACGCTCGTGAACGCCCTCTGCGGCCAGTTAACCGCTGATAAGACCGCCAAATCACTTCTACTGCGCTAACCAGACCAAGGCACAACCGGCATCAAGGATCTTATAACAGCGCGTTTATGCCTTAGGCCAATAAAAATAAGACCGGGGGATATTATCAATTATTATAAGTAATCGGATAACCGTTTCTCTCCCACGAAGATATCCCGCCTTCCACATTAAGCGCGTTATAACCAAGGCCTTTCAGCTTAGAGGTTATTGGCGTCGAACCGGACCCATCCCAATCAAGAACGGCAATCAAAGTCGTTTTTTCAATATTCCTTAACATATCCCGCAGATACGCTTCATCGTTTAATATGCTTGCGGCGGGTAGCCTTATTGAATTTGAAATATACTTTTCTGAACACTCTTCACTCTGCCTTATATCCAGGATCATGATGTCCCTGCCCGCGGATATGCGCGCATATAGATCATGCGCGCTTATTGAGGAAGTGCTCTCTTCGTTTTGAACGGAAGGCTTATCCCGCGCCGCAGGCCTCTTCTTTGGCAAAAACCCTTCAGGAGCCGCAGATATATCAGCCTTAATGGGGATAAGCTCGTGAGGATTTACCTTGCTGTTTGAAAGAAGGGTTATATATCTTTTATCCCTTCCCAGCGTCTTTTTAGAGGCGTCACACGTAAGCGCTATCTCCGCCTTTTCTCCCGGCGCCAGCGTCCATTTAGATACATTGTCAACGCTATATCCACAGCATGAATGCACATTATTAATTACAAGTTCATCAAGACCCGTGTTCCGTACGAAAAACACCATTTGTTTCGATGAACCTTGCTGGACCTTGCCGAAATCCCATTCCCTGGAGACAGGCTTAAGTTCAGAACCATCGCACATACGGGATATCGTTAAGCTGGTGCAAATAAGCGCGATACGCAAAACAACCTTCATCGGTTACCTGATTTTTATAATAGGAACCGGTGGGGCGTTCACGCTCGCCGTAAACGATGAAACGCTCTTGCTGCACTCGGTGCCTGAATTATCATCAACCGTAAGAACTACATTATATCTTCCCGGTTTTTTATATACATGATATAGATTAGCGCCATCGGCCTTTTCTCCGTCGCCAAAATCCCAGCTATATGACAATCTGTCGCCGTCGGCATCGGTCGAAGACGACCCGTCAAAATAGGTCTTTTCGTCGACACAGCAGGCAAGATTGATACCGGGATCAGCCACAGGCGGGGTATTTACCCGTATATTGACTGCGGCGGATGCCTTGGAACACTCATAACCTCTACCGTCATCAACTATTAGGCGTACCGTATGAACACCGCCTGATGCAAATGTATAGACCGCCCTTGAGCTTGCCTGTTTTGGCGCCTCATTGTCAAAACTCCAATAATAGCGTATGGCATCTCCATCGGGGTCGCCTGACGCGGACGCGTCAAAGGTAACCGTTTTGCCAATACAGACAACCGATGGCGCGCTGATTCTGGCAATAGGCGCTGCATTCACATCGGCAACAGCTGTTGCCAGCGCCTGCGAACACCGCGTGCCCCTTGCGTCATCAACAGTAAGACGCGAAAAATATTTTCCGCCTTTTTTATAAACGTGAGTGACCTTAACGCCTTCAGCCTTTGAGCCATCGCCAAAATCCCATGCGTATTTCAGGCCTTCACCGTCTTCCGTAACAGAACCCGATCCGTCAAATATAACCTCGTCTCCTACGCATATCTTTGAATCCTGTGTCTTTATTGACGCGATAGGCGCCTTGTTCAACATAACCGTTAATACGTCTTTGGCCGTGCCGCAGGCGGAAGAGCTGCCGTCGTCAACAGTAAGCGTGACATCATAACGTCCGGGTTTTTGATACACATGGGCAACTTTAGCCCCTGTTTTTTGTGTACCGTCACCGAGGTCCCATAGATATGAAAGCTTGTCTTTATCCAGGTCATACGAAGCCGAGCCGTCAAGGGCCACCCTGTATTCAGCCTTAAGGTCTTCAAGGCATATATCTATATCGGATCCCGCAACAGCCACAGGCGGCGTATTTATCCGTATAGAACGAGTAATGCTATCGGTACTGCAGGAAGAGTCCTCATTATCATCAACCAGGAGGTTGACCTTATATATACCGCCCTTATCGTATCTTTTGCGCACCTTAACACCTTCAGCCTTTGAACCGTCTCCAAAATCCCAGCTATAGGATAAATTGCTTGAGGTATCATCAATGGTATTGCCAGCGTCAAAATATATGTCATCGGAGAAGCAGACGGTCTCGGGCGAGACAAAATCCGCTTTTGGCGGCGTATTGACCCGGACTGTCTGTGTCGTTGTTGCCGTATCACAGCCTAAACCCGAATCATCCTTCGCCGTAAGGCGCACCGTATAGATTCCGCCTTTTTCATACACATGCGTAACAACCTGCTCCTTGCTTGTATTGCCGTCACCAAAATCCCATTCAAAAGACAGACCTCTATTAGTAATATCGTATGAATCAGTGGCATCAAAGGTAAACTTATTGCATCCCAAATCCTTTGCCTGGTTGATAACCGCCTTAACAGGAGCAGCCGCAGGGGCAATAGCCTGCTTGCCCTCTAATATAGGTACAGGGGCCTTATCCTGCTCAAAATACAGAGGCAATAGCCCCCCCTTGTCATCATACACCTTTAAACCGGCATGTGCGTATTTTTGCGTGCCTTTGGTTATAATGTATTTGAGCCTGCCGCCGGTTATAGCATTGACCGATATCTGGGTCTTTCTCCATTCGCCGCTTGCCGAATCCCCGACAGCGTGCCTTGTCCTTGATTCCCCGAACAGCATATCGTGACCGGCAAAGATCTCGCTTGTGCCGCCATTAGCGTCCAAATCATAGTTTTCAATTATAATATATTTAGTGCCGGAAGATATTTCGGGATAAAAATACATCCTATCTCCCTGATCTGGCAAAAGCCTGATTGTAATATTGTCGCTATATGACCTGGCGCTGTCAGGCGATACCCTAAACCTGAAAAGATTGGCGTCATTACCTTTAATAGCCTTGGCCACGACTTTAAAACGATACGCGTTTGATACCGCCCTGCCTTTGTCCGCGCTGTATGGACCAAACTTATAGTATGCCTTGTCATAGCCGCGGCTGCCAAACTCCTTTTTATCGATAAGGTCATTTCCAAAAACAGAGAATTCCGTCACGGTGTCCCATTCATTAGAAGGGTCTGTCCTGAAGTCGTGATGACTACCTGTATCTGGGTCAAATACCTCTATAACAACATCCGACTTTTCGTCGGAAGGGACATCAATATACAACGTTAATTCGTTATCATCTGCGCCTAGTAACGGGTCGCCATCGGGACCGAATACATAAAAATACTTGGCCTTTGAATGATGCCATGGTATGTCCTTGGCATAGGCCTGGACAACGCAGAAACAAACCAAACATATTGACATAAACAACAGACTTATATGCCTTTTCATGCCTTTTCCTCCTTTAAGTTATAAAAATAGAATCATATACAAAAGAACATTGATAAAAAAAGCGGACAGGCATGCCGGATCCTTTAAAAAAACTGCGGCTATTCCTTGAAGTCTCCAAAAGGCATATTAATAAATTTCCCCGCGACATCGGAAACGGCCTTGCCTGTCTGACCGGCAATCTTCGTCGCCTTACCGGCTGTCTCCGTGGCAAGCCTACCCGCCTTTGACGCCACGCCCGATAATCTACCCGAAAGTCCGTTAAGATCAAAGTTCGCAAGACTCGCTATGGTAGTATTCATAAGAGCCTTTGCGACAATAAGGCTTACAAGCGCGTAGGGGTCTTTAATATCCGTGTACTTCTCGTTAACGTTAATGTTGAATTCCCTAATATACGGCTTGGCCCCGGCTGAATAGTCCTTATATATCACCTTACCAATCCTTAGCTCAAGATTGTCTATCCTCATATCTATAGGCCGGGCCCTGTCTGCGTCCTGCGCTTTACCGCCTGCCCTTTGCGCCTTCACAGACTTAAGTGAATCAAGATTAAGCTTGCCATTCTTATTTTTTACAATAATAAATTCCTTAAGGTCCAGTTTCATATCATACATATAGACCTTCCCCTTGAATATGGCCGGGAGATTATAATGCACGTACATATCCGGCATATCCAGCATTATTCTCTCTTCAAAAATCCTGGGGTTATACAATGTTAATCCGTTGATAGCGACCGCCGATTTCGCCACACCAACATTAAGACTGCTCATCCTAAGCTGAAGGCCTGTAACCAGCGCGAATACCCTCTCGACCGCAACCTTGGCCACGATATCCTTGCCTAACAACGAACCGATTGCCAAAACCACTATGACAATAAGCGCAATAAAGGGCTTTCTCATATGCCATCCTCCCTATATTTGAACGATTACTAAAATTTAGTCATAAGGCTTACCGCAATAGTCTGCGCGTCGAAAAAACCGGCCTTCGCGTTAAGCCACATCTCATCCGTGATCATAATGTCAACACCGTATATAAGGCCAATGGCTTTTTCGCCATCTGACATATGGCGTTTGCGATCGCTATCAATCCAGTTTATATAATCTGTCCTTGAAAGGCGCGCGCCGGCGTATGGGGTTATAAAGAAGCAATTGTATGACAACAACAGCGATGCCTGCCAATCGTCAAGAACGGCCTCATACTTCTGATTATCAAGTCTCACCGTAATAGGGTGAACGCTGATATGCTGAAACCCCGCGGCAAGCCTGATATCGTTGCTGTCAAAAAAAGTACCCTAAACCCATATCCCCCGTCAAATCTCGCCTTGTAATCAATATTATTGCAAGGGGCACTATACCTGTTTATGTCTCCGGCACCTGCCTTTAGATCGATACTAAACCAATCACATAATCCATATGAGATGAGCAAAAAATGTTGGGCGCTTTTGACCTTACCCTGATCTTTTTCGAGATCCCTCTCGATATGAAAAACCTCTATACCTGAAAAGAACTCACCTCTTGCAGGCATCTTTGTCCCATAGCAGGGGGCGCTAAGACAGATTGACGGGTCAAGAATGATGATTAAGGTAAGCAAGGTTAAATACCTAAACCGCATCATCATTAAATTAGCACTTTTTAAAAGAATTGTCAAGCGAAAACACCTCGTAATGGTGTCTTGTGCAGATCATGCAGATAAGCGCGGTAATCTATCAATAGCAGAAACTCATTATAACAATGATCGAAAAAACTGTCTTGTTTTTCCCACTCAAAAATAAAATCCGCGCAGATTAATGCAAGAAAGGTTTAGCGTTATTATAATGAGGCAATGCGTAGAAATCACTTAATGGCTATCTTAGAGGATAATAATCTCTTTGCCCTCATAAGATCATGGGCAATAACATTGGCACTCGTATTTAACCGCGCGGCGGCGGCGCTATATGAAAGACCTTCTATACCGCAAAGCTGGACAGCTATTTTGTATTTGGGTGTTAATTTTTCCATACATTCTCTGAACATGCATATCAGCTCATTTTTTTCGGCAATCATATCCGGTGCCTGGCAATTGCTGTCAGCTATCATACCGATACGGCTTTCAGCGTATCCCCGGCAAAAGGCATTGCTATCTGCTATCCTGCTGCTCCCCCTCTTATAATTCAGGCAAAGATTACGTGATACCGTAAATAACCACCTTAAAAAAACATCCTTTTGATATATCTTCTCCATGTTCATATAAGCGCGCATAAACGCCTCCTGGACGATATCGTCAACGGCATACATATCATTGTAAAGGATACGCCCGACACGCGAACGCACCTTATCTATATAGCGTCTATACAATAGCTGGAACAATCTGTGTCTGCGGTCAAATGACATTTGCGCGCCCCCCATCCGGGAGAGGTATTTTCAAGCCTCTCCCAGGTAATTTGATGATCTTATATTACTCCTTATTACCGCTTTCGGCGCTATAAAAGGTTGCCGTTTCCACAACCCCTTCCACCGTTTGGATAACCGCCTCCCCGGCGCCTTTTATAACACCCGTGGTTACCCCCTCAACCGCATTTGTCTCTTGAGCCGTCTCAACTATTTCCTGCGGAAGATCCGTCCATCCGGTCAGGGTATCCTCGACACCCTGAACAAGTTTTTCGCCGGGATCCTGTTGGGCTAGGCCAGGAAGTGCCAGGAGCATTATCAACACAAAAGGAGAAAAAATCCTTATAAACCGCTTTACCCCCGCCTTCCGCCTTATACACCTCTGATGACGTTTTATCCCTCTTTCTCTTCTCATATAAACCTCCTTTTTATGTTTGCGGCAATCTATCTACCTTGATCCTCAATATACGGACAGGGGATATCTCTATCTGCATGAAATCAGCATCCTTGGTCCGCCATCTTATTATGATCGGGCATTTCATATTGGATTTGAGCTCAAACCGCTTATGCATGCCGTCTCCTCGGTATAGCTGTGCTAAAATCGCCTTTGCGGTTAAGGATACTGTTCAGAACCTGTTTCTCACTCTTCACCCGCATAAATAGGTCTCGCATGGTATCTATTTCCAGGTGAACAATATTCCCGCTGACTTTTTTTAAATAATCGGCAATGCCATTTACGTCATAATACTGCAGGATCTTGTTTCCATTCAGACAATAGACCACCGCATCTGAAGACAATGCCGCAGTCGTTACGACAAATACAAAAGGCATAAGAAGCAATATGACCATCATTAATTTAACTATTATCATTGTGACCTCTTATTTTAACGATCTCCGAGACAACATTAGGCAATGCTGTCTGCGTAAGACAATACAACCTCTTTTCCAGACCCTGCCTGGAGGAGATGCCCTTGCCGTTAACCCTGTTTGATTTTATACAATCAATAACAGCGCGTATGATGTCGGTCCTTGACAGCTTGCGGCCGGTAGAAAACAAGGCATCCTTAGCAAGGCTGTCTATATAATCGATCTCCGACCTTGTAAGGAATGCTACAACCCTTCCAGTCCTTTCTGTCCCGCTATCCTGTTTCTTCATATCCACCTCGTTTATGAAAAATAAAAAACCCTAAAACTATCAATATGGCAAAAAGCGCGTATTGAAGCCTTAGGGTCATGTTACCAAATGCATAATATCGGCAACCCGACTGCCATAACCTCTGTATCTCTTATGAGGTTTTAGGCTCGCGGCTTTGCGCCCCATCCTTTCGGACAGTTTGCCTTTATCGTATTCTCTATAAAAGAGCTATGTCCTGTTCCGTAATAAATATGCCTTGTATAATGAAAAAAGTCAATAGTTTAAATGTGTAATTTTACAATTATATCATTTTATAAAAAACCAAAAAACATCCGGTTAAAAAAACTGACTCAATGTTTTTACCAGCCATTTAACCCTTTCGACGGATAGCGTTTTTCTCTATAAACTGTAATATATCCTCTCGTGCGCGGTATGGCATATCCGTAAATGCAATCCCCATGCCCGGAAACAGCAAAGGTTGGAGATTTTTATCCGCAAGCCACATCACCGTACCGTTAAAATATCTGGGTTCCTGCACGCTCTTAAACTTTACACCAACCACTACATCGCTGCCCGGAGGCAACAGGCTTATAGAGCGCACGAATAAGCCGGCACCGCTGATATTCTCTATCCTGCCGGTCAATATCTCGCCGGATAGACAACGTTTGCCCCGCGACATGAGCCTGTATGTGACTGGAATGTCCATATCAAGCCTCGAAAACCTCCTCCTTAAAGGTTGGGCGTTCGCCTTCTTTACACGGACATTGCCTGAGACGCTCTCAAAACTGAATATAGCGCTGTTAATATCATTACATATCTCAAAGACATCATCAAGCTTTACAACCTTAAAGAGTTCCTGTATGTGCGGGGCAATCCCGCATAATTTCATAGCGCTGTTATTATTCAAGACATTCTTATAAGTAATAGCCATCACTGACAGCCCGTTATAATCAACAAAGTCCACCTTTCGCATATCCATAATAAGCCTGGATACGCCCTTTTCAAGCAGGGATCCGACACTTTCTATAAGCTTTGACGAATTTATATTTATCCTGCCATCAATGGCTAAGACCGCTATATTTTTTATATAATTTATCTTTATTTTCATATAATGCCGCCAAATATGAAAAACAAAAAAGGCTGGCATGATTTTTATATGTATCTTAAAAAATCACACCAACCTTTTTCTATTCAAACGCCTCTTTTGTCCCCTCTATGGGTGTCTTAAGACTTCCTTCAGTAGCTGTATATCCTGTCTCCGCGGCGCCCTTGACAGGGGCAGCAACAACATCCTTTATCTTTTCAGGCTTGCCTGTTACTGTCTCAACAGCACTAACGCCTGTATTTGCAACGGTGTCAACCGCGGATTTTGTCGTACGACCGACTGTTTCGGCTCCCTGTTTTGTAACGCTAAAAGGCCACTTAAATACGCCTTTAAAAAACTTTACCACCTTATTTTCCTGGCCTGCAGCCTGGCATTCATCGCCTGCCTGTGCATACCCGCAGGATACAAAACACGCGGCAATCAAAACCACTGCCGCAATTACACTAAAACATTTTCTTGACACTTTGCCACCTCCTTTTTAAATTCCAAACTCTACAAAAATATCAATGACTAATCATTGCCTTCGGAATTACTGTATATCAAATCGCACAAAAACTTCAGAAATGTGTTCTTGTTATCCTCTTCAATCGAAATCAATTCCACACCGTAATTATAACCGCCTCTGCCGGATATGTTTTCCGATGCCCACACGATCTTTCCCTTGCAATGCACCGGATTAGGGCTAACGGGCGGGGTCATTTCAATATCAACCTTTATACCTGTATTAAAACGGCCAAGAGACTGTATCATCATACCGCTTGCGCTGATGTTCCAGGCCTTGGCAGGTACCCGTTCAGGACCGGTCTTTCTCTGCACATAAATTATCATCGGGACAGAGACATCTGCCCTTATATAATTCCTCTTCTCATCCGAACCTGTCTTACGATTGTTGGACCTGCGCTCCCTGCCTTTACCGGATATACCCATAATATGCTGCCTTCTAAAATAAAACGAAGCAATAAACTCCAGTTCGGTTTGTTTTTATTGCCTCGTTTTAGCCATTTTCAACGGATATCGCTGTTATGGTATTATTTCTCCTCAAACACAAATTCAGGCTGCAGTATCGGCTGGTAATCCTGCGGGACAGGGAATAAGAACGTCACAGTATCATACGCGCCTGCGCCGGTCCTGACCACAGTCATGCCCAGGCCTTTTAATGTTCCGTAAGTAATACCCATGAGCGGATTATTTTTTTCAACGCTTATATCGTATATATTTTTCGGTAATTCTACCCAGCCTGTCGCGATGTTGACTATACCCCTGCCAAGCTTCTTGCCCATTTTCTCAATCACGCTGCCTTCCTGCGCAAAGACAGGCAAAGCTATCGCGGCAACACACAATACCAAAACGCAAATCACCCCAACCTTAACACCTTTTGACATCTGCCTTCCTCCTTTTATGAATATCTTTTATGCTTTTTTATAGTTTAGCAATACAAAAAAATATTGTCAAGAAAAATTTCTCATATATTCCACATCTTTTATCATATCCGTCTTTGAATGAGGTTCAACAGTAATGGCGGCTTTATTGCCGGCAAGAAGCAATCCCCTTAATAGACCTTTGATATCTACAAACCCTTGGCCCAGGACAAGGTGCTGGTCCTCGGTTGTGTCGTTGTCCGATATATGTATCTCGTTCACTGAACCTTTAGGATATAGGTCAAAGATATCCTTCCAGTGCGCTAAACCAAACACGGTATAATGGGCAATGTCGAAACAGGCCTTAAAAGACGGGTATTTGTCCAGAAGATAAAATATAGCTTGCGGGTTATCATCCTCCGAATTCTCGATATTCACGGTGATACCAAGTTCCTTGCTTAAGGCCTCCACATCGGCCCAGACCATATCCGCATACCTCTGCCAGTCCGGCTTATGCCTTTTGTGGTAAACAGGGTCATAATGACTGTGTAATACGATATTGTCGCATTCCAGCGCCCTGCATAACCGTATACCGGAAAGCATGCGCTGTTTCGATATATCCCTGATACGGGCATCCGGGCTTGCGGGGGCAAGGTCAAGGAAAGGTCCGTGTATCCTTTTGCCGGCCTTCATTTTCCTAAATTCCCGATTTATCATCTCGATACAACCATGTCTGTGATCATCGATAAAATCCGAATTTATATAGATCTCAAAGTTAACGCCAAGATCCAAATAAGACGCTATATCATGTATAAGCCTGTGAACAGGTACATGATAATAAACATTGTTCCCGCCTGCGTCCATAAAACTCAACCCAACCTCTGTTCCATAAACATATCACGTATACAGTTAAATATATTTACATATTCTGCGGCGGCATAATCAGGATACGTCCAGCTATGCGGGCGGAAGGAATTCTTTTGATAACAAAGCGTGATCTCGGCATATATGCCTGCCGAAAGATATATACGATGGCCATAATCCTTCGTTGAGGCAAGCACAAGTTTGGCGTCAGTTACATACCCGGGGTCTATATTCACAACCCGCTTTAATATAGGGGACTTTTTCGCAAGCCGCCTCTCCAGCCTGTTTGTGATTACCTTTACACCCGCAAGCTGTCCGGGCTGCATAAGTCTTTTGAAGCTTAAAAAAATCCTGTGCAAAACCGGACCCATCTCACCGGCGTAATAATTTGTAAAATTAAAGGCCATAGGCTCGCTCTTATAGTCAATCCTGCCAAAAAATCTTACAAGTTGTTTTTCGGCAGCACATGACGATGCTTCAGACGAATACAGGATACCCGTAATCAACTTTACGGGGCAGACAGGTTTAATATCACCCATGGCCTATAAGCTCTTTACCTCCCACACCTCTTTGTCGATAAGATGAGCAATACTGTCAATTTCAATAATAGCGCGCTCAATGACCTTTCTGAAGTGTTCCGCCTGCATATGAGACCGCTCCAACTCATATAACCTGGCCCCCATATCTTTAAGCTGCATATACATATTCTTAAGCTTAACGGCATGCCTGTAGTTACGCAGACGCAGCCGTAGAAAATCCCGCAGTCTCTTTCCGTCACCTCTTCTGATCCTTGTAATAGATACGCCCATGCCCGGATAATATCCCGGATGAGATGGTTTGGCCTGCCAGGCCACCCTGGCATCGGCGACAACAGGCGTATCGCCACCCGGGAGGTTGAATTCCAGGCGAAGCCTGGTATCAAGTGGAAACGCGGCATTGCCGCGCAGAAAAACCCCTTCCTTGGTCATATCTCTTGCGTCAAGAAGATAGGCCCTGACAGTGCGCATAGTCTTTTTATCGAGCCTGAACACCTTGATATTTATATGGACTGCCAGCCTTTTTGAATACCGCCTCTCTTTTTTCTTCATAGACTTTCCATTTCAAAGGTCACTACGCGCCTATCCTTTTCGCAAAGGCCTTTCAATAACCAAAGGATACCTGACCTTTAGCTCTGTGTCCAATAATACCTCAACGGCATATTCCCCCGGCTGATCAAAACATATATTATTGAACTGCGCGACCACGCGGTGTTTAGACCTTAAGTCGGCCAGGCCGAATTCCGTCCCCTCGTCTTCTATGAGCCTAGTATTATCAGGTCTTATCAACCTCGTTCTTTGCCTGAACCTTCCCGTTCCGCTGCACCAGCAGTTCATAACAAAAAGTTTGGGGTGCAGCACGGGGAAGACACTTGAAGCTATGGTCTCAAAAAGCCCAATAAGCATGAACTTGCCGTTATCCTCGCGCCTTATGTCGTCGCATAGGATAGAAAAAAGTAATGTTGGCTGTATCCGTTCTATATCCATAAAAACCTTATATCCGGCCCAAAGCGTGCGCGGAACGCCTAATAAAGTAAATTCTATTTCTTCATTATCTTCAAAAAAACCCGGACAACAACAGGGTCAAACTGGGTCCCGGCATTGCGCCGTATCTCATCAATAGCTTTTTGTCTGAACATAGATTTCCTGTAGGGCCTGTTTGATGTCATGGCCTCAAAGGCATCCGCGACGGCGATGACCCTTGATTCCACAGGAATAGCCTCTCCCTTAAGGCGTGAGACGTAGCCGTTACCGTCAAAACGTTCATGCTCATGGTATACTATAGGGACTACATCCTTTAATCTCGGCAGGTGCTTAAGGATGTTTACCGCGTAAACAGGGTGTTTTTTGATGATATCAAACTCCTGGTCAGTAAGCCTGGAAGGCTTAAGCAATACATTATCGGGAATTCCGATCTTCCCGATATCATGGAGCATACTCGCAAGCCGGATCCTTTTAAGCGTATCCTCCGGCAAACTTAATGCCTTGCCTATTTCAACGGCGATATTGGTAACCCTGCTTGAATGTCCATGGGTATAATTATCCCTTGCCTCAATAGCGGCCGCGAGCGAAAATATACTGCCTTCATATAATTCATGCAACTCTTGAAAAAGCCTGCAATTGCTTATTGCCGTGCCTGCCTCATGAGCAAGTATAACGAGAAGTCCCGCATCATCCTTATCAAAGATATGCCTACTCTTATATTTACCCAGATTTAAAACACCCTGTAAAAACCCATTCGACATAATAGGCACGCTTAAAGAAGACCTTAATTTTAGCCCGCGCATATACCTTTTAACGCCTTTGGGTATCTTATGACCCTTGCTTATAATAATAGGCTCTCCTGTTTTGGCAACCGTGCCGGATATCCCCAAACCTATCTTGATCCTTGCCTTGGCCGCTATATCTTTAGGTATCCCGATAGAGCTTTTGATGCGCATATAACCATCTTTGTCTACCAGCATAAGAGACGCCCTGTCCGAACCACTTTCCATAACAGCCGCTTTCAGTATAAGATCACAAAGTTTGTCGATATCATGTATTCTGATCATCTTCTTGCCATACATCATGATGGTCTCAAGCCTGGTAAAATCCCTCTTTTTATAAATGTCGGAAACGCATACGATATTATTGCCCATAGCCTCTATAATGACCCTGTTAAAGGTCTTAAGCTTTTCAATATCATTGCCGCAGTGCTGCGAAACCAGGTCAAGCAGCAATGAACGCAAAAGCATGAGCGATTGTATAACATCTGCCGCGTTTGAGGCGCTAAGATAATCCTTGAATATA
>Ga0265297_10001200_pt1 | contig 62945 bp, 58 predicted proteins | sample Munlanlwell13791_FD_192502 | JGI IMG/M metagenome (GOLD analysis project Ga0265297, IMG submission 192502) | Leachate microbial communities from a municipal landfill in Southern Ontario, Canada - Leachate well 137-91 | ecosystem: Engineered > Solid waste > Landfill > Unclassified | place... | reverse complement strand
CTCCTGTATAAGGCCTCGGAGTCCGCGTACTTATTCTGGTATGAATAGACGGTGGCGAGGTTATTGAGGTCGGTTACTATGTCGGGAGAGTCTTTGCCGAACCTCTTCTCGTCGATATCGAGCGCCCTTACCAATAGCGGTTCCGCTTCGGAATACTTGCCTTCGTTTGTGTAGACGGTGGCGAGGTTATTGAGATATATGGATACGTTACGGTGGTCGGGTCCCTGGTTGTGTTCTGTTATCTCGAGAGAGCGCCTCAAGAGAGATTCCGCTTCGGCATATTTCTTTTCGGCTATGTAAATTCTCGCCAGGTCGTTTGAAGCGAGCGCAAGCTCCGGCGAATTCTTGTCGAGGACCTTGTTATAGAGGTCGACCATCTTCACATAGAAATCTTCCGCCTCGGGATATTTACCCTGGGATTCGTATATCGAGCCCAGGTTCCTCAGAGACGTTGCTGCTATCATGGATTGTTCCGGTAGATACTTTTCCGCTATCTGCAGGGCCTTCTTAAACAAAAGCTCGGCAGAATCATATTTGGCCTGTGATAAATACGCTGCTGCGAGATTATTCAGGGCCAGGGCGGTTGCCGGCGCGTCCGGTCCGTATGCACTTTGGGTCAACTCCAACGCTTTGGTAAGGACCGGCTCCGCATCCGCATATCTCTTCTGGTACGAATAAGTAACCGCCAGGCTGTTAAGGGCTTTAGCGATCTCTTTATCGTCGGGCACCGCAGCCGCCGCATGTATATCGAGCATTCTCCTGTATAAGGCCTCGGAGTCCGCGTACTTATTCTGGTATGAATAGACGGTGGCGAGGTTATTGAGGTCGGTTACTATGTCGGGAGAGTCTTTGCCGAACCTCTTCTCGTCGATATCGAGCGCCCTTACCAATAGCGGTTCCGCTTCGGAATACTTGCCTTCGTTTGTGTAGACGGTGGCGAGGTTATTCAAAGATATCGCTACGGTCCGGTCGGTCGGAAGATGATTCTTTTCGTTAATATCGAGCGCTTTTTTAAGCAGCGTCTCGGCCTCTTTAAATCTCTTATTCTCCATGTATATCTTGGCTAGATTATTGGCCGCAACTGCCGAAGAGACGCTATCTCCGGTACCGGATACTTCATAACCTTTGAGCAGTGTCTGATAGAGAGGGGCCGCCGCCTCGGACTTATTTTGAAGTTCGCATAGAGTTATGAGGAGATTCATATCCGAAGCCTTATCGGGGTAGTCTGCGCCGCGCGCGGTCTCGTCCATCTTCATGGCGCGCTTCAACATCCGCTCGGCCCTTGAGTATTTTTTCGCCTCCATGTAAAGTTTCGCGAGCCTGCGCATCGCCGCGGCTATATCGGCGTAATTCTTGGACAAAAGCTCGTCATTTATCGTAAGCGTCCTTAAGGCCAGCACGCGTTTAAGAACGCTCTCGGCCCTGGAATATTTTCCCTGCGAAACATAAATATCCGCGACGCTATTAAGCATTGCTACCACATTATCGTGATACGGGCCGAATTCTTTTTTTGCCGTCTCGACGGCTTTTTTGGCGAAGGAGAGCGACTCTTCGTATCTACCCTGGCGGGCAGACTCCGCCATCTTCTGGTTTAGCTGGTAGAAGGCTTCTTCCTGGGCGGATATTTGAGGAGCAAGAAATACGAGAATAGCCGAAAGTACCAAGCGCTTCCGCATATAGATTTTCTCGTTAGTTTGCAGCGCCGGCGCCGGTGGTATCGGCCGCGGGCGATGTCTCGCCGGGAGCAGGCGCAGGAATAGCGCTATCGCCGGCCGCGCTGCCGGCGGGGTTATTGATCAAAATACTCGCGGGCGCAGGCGTATCTATATCCTCGCCTTTCTTTGTCAGGCTTTCTATTACGCTGGCGAAAAGTTGTTTTTGCGCGGTCAGGTCACTGATCTTTTTTTCCAGTTGTGAGGAACTTTTATTGACGGCATCTTTCTCGGCAAGGGCTTTCATCACATTTATCTGCGCGAGAGAGAGTTCTCCGTCCTTCCTTGCAATATTACCGCGCATCCGCTCGTTCTCCATAGCCGCGTTCAATATCAGGTAGGCGGTCAGGACAAAAATTGCGACGATAAGCGCTATAAGAAACGGCGCCCGCGTTTTAAGCGGCGATGCTCCCGTCATAGCGATCTTTAATTCATCGTCCTGGGGGCCGATCTGGGCCACCTCATCCTGCGTCAGCTTCCATGGCAATACCGGCTCGTGCAATTTGGTCTTTGGTATCTCCGTTGCCACATTGGCTTCAAATTTTTCCTTCATTGCTTAAGCCTCCCTTTTTGACTGTTTCGTCTAAATTTTCCTTATTGACTTCGTATACCAGGTCCATTATATCCGAGGCGACTTTCGACTCGGGGTGCAGTTCGAAGACGGACTTTCCCATGCTGGAGGCATCAATGATTTCGTGCGATTCGCTTATAGCGGTTTGAAGAGCATAGTCCGGATAGAACTTATGGACGGCTTCTTTACACTCGCCGCATATGGGATACTGCGGGTTGAAGCGGTTCAGGAATATATGTATCTTGCCGAGGTAAAAGTTAAAGTCTTTCTCGATAGAGGCGAGCGTCTCCATAAGTATCTTGAGACCGTGGAACGAAAGGAAGTCGGCCAGGAGCGGTATCAATATTTCGTTGGAGGCGAGGATAGCGTTCAGGCTCAACAGGTTTATACTCGGCGCGGAATCGATGATAATATAATCAAAATCTTTTTCTACGCTCTTAAGTATCTGCCGCAGTCTGAATTCCCTCAGGTGCATCTTAAAGAGCGGGACTTCGAGGGCGGAAAGAGAAAGAGATGACGGGATCAATTTCATCGAAGCAAGTGATGTGGGCCTTATAATATCGGTTATATCGCCGCCGCCTACCATGATGCTGTAAAGGCTCTTGTCCTGGTATAACCCCTCCTGGTTCAGGCATGTGGTAAGATGCGCCTGAGCGTCGAGGTCTATCATCAGTACGCGTTTGCCCATATGGGCGAGACAGTAACCATATGCGGAAGATATGCTCGTCTTCCCGGTACCGCCTTTATAATTCAGGAACAGCTGTCGCTTGGCAGAGGTCGTTGTCACTATTTCACTTTAAGGCGATAAGCCTTTATCTTTTGTCTGAGGTCGTTTACTTCCTTTACGACGCCTTCGCAATATTTTATATCCGACTGTATCTTCTTGTCGCGCGCTTCGATCTCCGCCTCTAGACGCATGACATTATCCTTAAGCTCTTCTTCGCACTTTTCCTTGTCTTTTATAACGGTAGCAAGCGCTTCCATTTCGGACTTGAGCGTTGTGATATTCTCCTCGGCGGCGGCCTTGTCATTCTGACGTACCGTAACCATCTTCGTAAGCTCGACTTCGATCTGCTTGAGCCTCTCTTCTATGTCGCCCTTTGCGCCTTCGATACTCTGCAGCTTCACGGCCGACTCTTTTACCAGGTTATCGAGTTCCCTGTTGGACTCCTCCGTCTCCTCTATCCTCTTATTCTTCGCGTCGAGTTCTATATTAAGCTGAGCTATCTTGCCTTCGAGCGTCTTCTTCGACCTTTCGATGGCCTGCACGTGGAGTTCCATCTCTTTCTTAGCAACCGACATATTCTTATTATAGAATTTTTCCGCCTCGGTTACTTTCTTATCTTTCGCTTCTATCTCGACACTGATATTCTTAATCTTCTCGTCCATCGACCTCCTCGACTCTTCCGATGCCTGGAGCTTTACGATTAGGTCGTCTCTTTCCTTCTCCGTCTTCTTAAGCGCCTTGTCGCTCTCCGCAAATTTCTTCTCCCTGTTCTTCACCATCTCTTCCAGCTGCAGGATACGCGCGGCTTGTTCCTTGATCTCTTTAGTGGCCGCGTATATTTTAGACCTCAGGCCCTCGACGTTCGATGCGGCCTTCTCTTTCTCCGCCAGTTTTTCCTCGAGCGACTTTTCGCTGTCTTTAGCCTTCTTAGTATGACCGTGCGCTTCCTCCAGCCTCTTCTCGAGGACCACCAGTTCTTTATCTTTCTCTTCCAGCCGTATCAGCAGGCTGTCGTTCTGCTTCAGCGCGTCCTCATGCAGTTTCTTCAGTTTCTTGGTCTTCTCAAGCTCGCCGGCCTCTTCCTGGAACTTCTTTTTCAGCGCGGCTATCTCCTTATCCTTCTCCGCTATCTGGAAGAATATATCTTCGTTATTCTTCGATTCCGCGGCATGCCGGTCCTTAAGCTTACTATTCTCCTCCTCGAGATCCGCAAGCTTGGCGCGGTATTCCGCGATAGATTTTTCTATTGCCGTATTTATGAGAGATTTTTCTTTTTCGCTGTCTTTAATGATACTTATCGATTCGCTGGCAAGCTTTTTTTGCAGGTCGGCTATTGCTTTATCCTTCTCCGCTATCTGGTTCAGAAGGTTATCGCTCTTGAAGCGCGCTTCCTCCTTAACCTTCTTAAGTTTGAGGTTCTCTTCTTCGAGGTTCTCGAGCCTTACCTGGTAACCTTCGGCTTCTCCGGGGACAGCGTCGCTCTTAACCGGAACTACCGGCTCAAGAGATACGGCTGGCTCGTCATCGGTCTTATTAAGGATCCTGAGGAGCTCTTCTTTGGGTTTTCCTATCTTGGCGGACAGGCTGTCCAGCGTGAGAGGCTTCTTCTTGCGGGAGGTCTTGGACTTTTCGTCTTCGATCCTCTCCATTATCTTCTTTTTTATTTCGCTTATTTCCATCTTTAATTTCGTCTTTAACTGAGGGCCTTGTAGACTTCTTCCAGTGAGGACCGCGCCTCCGAAAGTTCTTTCTTCAGCCTCTTATTCTCTTCTTTGAGCGCGACAATAGCCCCGTCATCTACCGGCACGCTCATCGCAACGGCGTTAGCGATCTTCTCCGAAAGAACGAAGCGTTCTCTTTCCGAGGCTTCGAGATCATTCTTAAGCTTTCTTGCTTCGTCTTTGCACGCATTTATCCGCGCTTCCGATTTGATTATCCAGGCAACGACGAAGATAAGGCTTATTCCTATGATCACAAAAAACATGGTAATGTTGGCAAGGCCTGAATCGAGCATATAATCCTCTGATTTGTTATTGTTTACTGCGGACAAACCATCCCGAGACGCCGCTATTTAAGTCCCGCGCGCAAGGGACTATCTTATCTAATTTGTATTTTATTTTACACCATAAATTGAGTGGAAGTCAAGCGGAAGTCGAAATGAAGATGAAATGAAGATCCTGGAGGGAAAAATCACTTTTTAACCGCGACAACGACCCTTGTAAGGCCCTTTTCCAGACCGCAGATATCCTGAAAAGCTCTCTTGGAGAGGTCGATGATCCTGCCTTCTTTGACGAGCCTCTTGTTCGGCCCCCTATCGGTCACTACTACCTTTGTCGTCCTGCCCGTATCGAGGCTCCTAACGATAAGGACCGTACCAAATTTATAGAACCAGCTCGCGCAAGTTCTTTTTTCGGGATCGAACGGCTTTCCATTTGCCATGGGGAGATCGGCACATTCATAGGAATAGTAACTTGCGACGCCCGCCTTTGTAATAATTCTTGTGCCGTCATGGCTTACGATAGCGGTAGCCAGGGGTTTGTCTCCGAATAAAAGTATAGCCGTCAGAATAATTACCGCTATAGGCATTATTATTTTTTGAGCATTCATAATTATCACCTGCAACTTTTTAAAGACGTTTATTAATCGCTCAAAAAATATCCAATGAAATGCTCTCGTTCATTGGTCTAACAGAAGTATATCATATATTTAACGTAATACAATGCCTTAGATCTAGCTTTTTCATGTCTAACCGCACTCTCCTTCAGTAATAGATTAGCATAGAGAAGTTGCCCGACGATATTGTAGCCGACATTTAAATGTCGGCTACGACGGAGAGCTTCTTTTGGCTAAATTGTTACCTCCTTCATTAGCGTAAAGAAGTATCCCAACGAGGACGTAGGGGAGGTTTAAACCTCCCCTACGTCGGGAGAATTTCTCCGCGCTAATCTATTACCTTCTTTCCGGGATCCATTTTATCCGGGATAAAATTTATCCCGGAAAGAAAATGGGTTGGCTTGACTTTTTTGTATTCCTGCTGTATATTTACAACGAGGTGCAAAATATGCGGATATCCAATACATTATGTGTAACGGCATTGATAGCGCTCATCGCGTCCGTCTCTTTTTCGGCGGAGTTAAAGCGTACGGCCGCGATCAGCGAAATAAGCGGCGAGGTAATGGTAAAAGGCGCCGGCCCGGGCGCGTGGGCTCCGGCAAAGGTTGGCGATCAATTAAATGAAGGTTTTTTTATCAAGACAGGCCCCCGCTCAAAGGCCGTAGTAAATGTGGATGGTGACAGCAAGACCGCTATCGTCGATGTAAGCGAAAAATCTCTCGTCTCGTTCGCTACGCTTGTAAAAGACAGCACGACGGGAATGAAGAAGACCCTGCTAGATTTATCTATCGGACAGGTCCTTATCAAAGCGGAAAAATTGGACACGCCCGATTCGAAGTTCGAAGTGAAGACCCCTACCTCTGTAGTCGGTGTCCGCGGTACGAAATTCTCCGTCAAGGTCGACGCGCTGAAGTAACTGCTGCGAATTTTTTGTGGAAGTCCCTCGTTATGGTTTCCGGCTAGCGCCAAATAATAATCCTTGCCTTCTACTTTGACGACCACAGAAATCGAAGAGAAGCTCGATAAGCTGATAAAATTGATCAAGACATTTTAAACCGCAAATACCGCAAAAACTGCACTAAAATCCACTAAACCACCCAAAAAGTGAAGCTCCACCGCCTTATTAGCGGTAGCTTCTTTTTTTATGGGTAAACCAGAGATAAAGAGAGGCAAAAGTGGCGGAATCGGCTGTTTTTCTGCGAGAGATTAAATCAGGTGCTTTTTTGCGTAAGAAGCAATTGGTTGGGTTATTTTTTTGATAATGCGTCTTTCAGAATCTGCCTCAGAGTCGTCTTGCCTTTTGAAGTCTTAAAATATCCCTCTCTCCGCAAAGTATCGGATTTTGAAGCATGACCTTCGTAATATATAAGGCTAAAGGGCCGTCTTGATCTGGTACTTACATTATTACCGGCATTATGCTCGTCGAGACGCTGCTCTATATTCTCAGTAAACCCTATATAAAAGTTTTTATCTTTCTCGCTCAATAAGACATAAACGTAATACATAAATGTTACTTTGGTCTAAATATAAAATATGTAGCTGGTTCATGGCCGTGCCATGTACCCGAGCGTTTGCCCTATACCAGTCGTAAAAACTTCGTTTTTACTCCGGTATAGGGCATGTACCACCTACGGGCAAACGCGAGTGGTACATGACGTTCCAAACGAGACAGCAGTCGAGTCTCACAACAGCCTACAGCACAGCTAGTTATAGCATTTTACCGAAGAAGGCGCGCTCGACTTGAAATATCGCTTGATATCCCATTCCCATCTACCTAACTGTATTTGGAGAGATACGAACGGTTTTACCGTTCTGCCATACGGCAAGTGAACGGCCGGTTTTTTTATGCCGTTCCACAACCTGCCTCACCGCCTTCTTTAGTGCCGCTTCGGCTTTATCTTGTAAAGACATTCTTTTTTTCATTTGTTACCTCGCGCCTTTTTGTATCATTTTGAACAATTCTTCATTGTTAAATTCCTTGTGGCCATTTTTTCTCTTCGCTATCAATACAGGTTTTGCCCTGGAATTATCGAACAACGTCCAGGTGTCAAACAATGACTCATACAATTTAAAAAAATTATTGATACCGCGGATAAACCGGCGTCGGACGTCTTCGGCAGGCACATTATGCCCACCCTCTCTTACCCTATCTTTAATACGTTCTATTGCCAATTCCGGACTGGGAATCCATAAGAAAAACAAATGCAGCCCATAACCTTTCGCCTTTAACGCGGAAAGTAGATTTACATAAGATTTCCCGGATAGCGTTGTTTCAAAAGCAAAATCAACACCGTGTTCAGCAAATTCATGAATTTGCTGCAGAACAAGCTTCCCAGCCTTAATGGCCGCACTACGAGGTTCAAACGGCGCCAGCCCTTGAGCGATCAGGTCGGCATTCACAAAGTTCGGGCACTTAACATAATCAGGCAAAAACATAGTCGCAAATGTTGTTTTACCCGATCCGTTCGGCCCAGCGATTATATAAACGTTTTTCGTCATTTTATTTTAGATAGGTATCTGTTCCCTGCTTCCCTTACCAAAGATGTGTTTACTCTTTAGCATAATCGTTAAAACTATGATATTAAATATCGCTGAAATCATTTTAGTAACCCGCTAATATACAAAACACCCATAGCAATAAGAAAAATACCAACAAGTATGCATGCTATAGTGCTGATCCAAAAATGATATTTATTATTCTTGCGGGTACATTTAAAGTTACCGTGGAAATAAAAAAACTCGCCTTTCTTAATATTCCGTGTTGCTTGATATAAAAAATATGCTCCAAGTAATATCAATAATGATTGCATTCGTAATTTCATCTAATTATCGCCTAATTCGGTTTCAAATTTCATAAGAGACGCTGGGGTGGCTAACGGGATTCGGCTATCCGCCTCGCAGAGCTCGGCTCCTAGCCAGCCAATTTTCTGTCGCCCGGAGGGCTTTCCCTCCCGTTGGTCGGCGAAAATTGGCTTCGAATCCCTAGATGGCGTGCCTGGCAGGATTCGAACCTGCGACCACCTGGTTCGTAGCCAGGTACTCTATCCAACTGAGCTACAGGCACACGATAAGTCTACTGCTTCCCATCCAACGAACGCGCTTTAAACTGACGATTAATAACTAACAACCGGCAGCGTACAACTAACAACTATTTTACGATACTTCCCAATACGACATCGCGGTCGGGCGTGATAATGGAGATGCCTTTCTCATCGGAGGCGGCAAGGAGCATCCCCTGGCTCTCGACTCCCCTCAATACGGCCGGGTCTAGATTATCGACCAGGACGACCTTCTTACCCACCAGATCCTCTTTTTTATAAGAATTCTTGATCCCGGCGACTATCTGTTTCGTCTTATCGCCGGCTTCAACGATTATTACATAGAGCCTGTCCGCATTTGGATGATCGTTCACCTCTTTGATCCTGGCTATCTTCAGTTCTATCTTCCTGAAATCCTCGTATGTCGCCATCCTGGTCCTTTACATTTTTTGAAGACAATAACAGCCACCCCGGCTTTAGGCCGCAGGATGGCTGTTATTTTAACACTACCGGCTGTAACTATTCAACTACCTTTATAGAAGAAACTTCTTTAGAGCCCGCCTTGGATTTGATCGTAATCTTCTCGCCTATCTTAAGCTGATTCAAGGTAACGGCATCTAAGGTAACGCCAATAATCTTGGTGCTCTGGGTAACCGTATATTCCATGGCCTTCCCTGTATCGTCCGCTACGGTTATGGTACCGTTAGCAACGCCTTTTGCCGGCTCGGCCAGTGTTACGTTAACCACTTTAACTACTCCGGCCTTTGCTTCCTCTGCTGCGCCTTGAGCAAACGCAACCCCTGCTACAAACGCAATAGCTATAATTGCCAATGCAACTTTCTTCATCCCTTTCTCACCTCCTTAAAACTGATTTCATTCTAAAATAAAAGACCTATTGGTTATATTATACGCCTGCGGCTTTATCGGGTCAATATTCATTATCTTTCAAGAATGAGTTTCGTTATATAATGTCTGGGCATTCGGTAATACGTAATCCGGCCTTACATAGCAGTTGTAGACCGACCAGACGTATTCGACTTTATTGGTAAATATATTCACCAGGGTCTTTATCTTCGTTGTGCCGGACATAAGCACATCCGTCCTGAGCCATAATTTATCCACGGCAGACAACGTGGCGGACTTACTATCCGCCTTTATCTCGGCTATCGTCGGTTTTAATATAGGCGCGCCGGCAGCGGACAAGGTTATTGACATAGCTGCCGCCAAAAAGATTATTATTGTAAATATCCGCACAAGAAAATGTTTAAGTATCATTATGCCGAAAACCCTCCCATCTTTTTAATGGCTTTGTTCGATCCGAGAGAGATGGTCTTTATTAAACAATGTCTTAAATAGTTCGAACCACAAAATGCTCCATATCCCGGCAACCAGACATATCAGGATATCTTTCGAGCATACCTGGCCAAAGTGAAATGCTCTTTGCAGGGACGGGACGTATATTATAAGCATCAAAAATAGTATAGCGCCGGCAACCAGCCAAACGACAGCCTTATTGCTAACGGAAAAGAGCGAGATTATGTTCCTCGTCCATGAACGGTTGGTAAGTATGAGGCAGATATTCGATATTATCAGCGTAATAAACGCAAGCGCCCTGGCAACGGCTTCACCCTGCCCGAAATATAGCGAGAGCTTGAAGACCACGATAACGGCCGCGAGCGAGGACAGCCCTTGCAAAAGACTTAATGTAACAAGCATCCGTCCGAAGAGCGAATCTTTCGGGTCTCTGGGCGGACGGCGCATGATATCTCTTTCCGCCGGTTCCGATTCGAAGGCGATCGAACAGGCGGGGTCTATGATAAGCTCGAGAAATACAATATGCGCCGGATATAGTATGATCGGCCAGCCCATTATAACGGGGATAAGAGCAGCGCCGGCTATCGGGATATGCACGCTTATTATATAAGCCATGGCTTTCTTAAGATTATCGAATATCCTCCTGCCGAGCCTGACCGCTTCCACTATCGAAGAGAAGTCGTCGTTCAGGAGCACTATGTCGGAGGCCTCCCTGGCAACGTCGGTGCCGCGTTCGCCCATGGCTATGCCTATCTGGGCCGATTTCAGGGCGGGGGCATCGTTTACACCGTCGCCGGTCATCGCAACGACTTCCCCGGCCGACTTCAGCGCTTTTACTATTAAAAGTTTCTGCTCGGGCTGTACGCGGGAAAATATATTGACCGTGGCGCATCTATCCTTAAGCTCTTCCGGGTTCAACCGCTCAAGCTCGGGCCCGGTAATAATATCCGAGGGGTTTTTCAAGCCTATATGCTTTGCGATATTCTGGGCCGTGATCGGATAGTCGCCCGTTATCATGACCACCCGTATCCCGGCATAGTAACATTCCTGTATAGCGCGAGGCACGCTGGGCCGTATCGGATCGATCAGGCCTATCAACCCTATGAATTTGAAGTCGAAATCGTGCTGGGAGGACGGGAGCTTCTCTTTGGCAAAGGATGCCTTCGCCACTCCCAGTACCCGCAGACCGTCAGCGGCCATCTCGTTTATCCGCGCACCGAGCTCTCCTTTCTCGGCGGCGCTAAGGTGGCACAGGTCCTGGATCGCTTCGGGCGCGCCCTTAGCCGATACCACAAAACCCTTTCTATCAGGAGTCTCCCATACATGCGAAAGGGCAGTCATCTTCCTGGATATCGGGTATTCTTCCACAAGCGGCCAGTCTTTGTGTATATGCTCCGTATTATAAAGGGTCGTATACCCCAATTCTTCCAGCGCCCGCTCTATAGGATCGAAGGGATCCTTCTTGCTGGCGAGTATGCCGTATTCTACAACCTCATGGAACTTTTCCGGAAGCGGAGTTTTCCTGCCTTCGGCGATATCATAAAATTCCCTGCCGTTAAATAATTTCTTTATAGACATCCTGTTCTGCGTAAGCGTCCCTGTTTTATCCACGCATAATACCGTCGACGAACCGAGTATCTCGACAGCCGCGGCCCTTCTTGTAAGCACATCCTTCTTCGAGATCCTCCACGCACCCAACGCGAGAAATATGGTAAGGACGACAGGGAACTCTTCCGGCAGCATCGCCATCGCCAGCGTTATCCCGGCAAGAATAGACTCCATCCAGTTACCCCTGGTTAAACCGTATGCAACTATTATAACTACGCAGAGAAAACTTGCGATCGCGAATATCACCTTGACCAGCCTGCCCGTCTCTTTCTGGAGGAGGGTCTCTTCTTCTTTGATCTGGCTGAGCGCCTTACCGATCTTACCCATCTCGGTATGCTGGCCTACCGATACGACTTTTGCCACACCCTGGCCGTGAACCACAAGGCTCCCGGAATAAAGGAACGGCAGATCATCGCCTCCGGGCCTTTTGAATTCCATCTCCGCGTCTTTGTCGGGCGATTTACGGACCGGAACCGATTCGCCCGACAGGATAGATTCGTCCGCCGTAACGTTTATGCCCCATAGAAGGACCGCGTCAGCCGGCACCCTGTCGCCTTCCCGGATAATTATTATATCGCCCCTGACGACTTCCCTGCCCGATATCCTCTTCTGCTCACCATCCCTTATAACAAGCGCGCGCGGGCTTGAGAGGTCCCGCAAGGCTTCTATCGCTCTCTCCGCCTTCCCTTCCTGATATATCGTTATGCCCATTATTACAAAGACAAACCCTAACAGCATGGCGGCATCGTGAAGTTCGCCCAGTATAAAATAGATGACACCGCAGGCAACGAGAAGGATAAACATCGGTTCCCGGAAGACTCCGAAAGCGATCGCGAAGGCGCTCCTCCGCTTGGCAGACGGCAATTCATTATATCCGTCCGTTTTGAGTCTTTCCGCGGACGCGGACGCGGTAAGGCCTTTTATACTTTTCAGGTCGAGCTCCTGTAACGGCATACTTTTAACCTGTCTTTTTACGGTTTTTGAGTTTCATTATTGTAATGGCCGCGGCATATGCCGCCAGCGCGGAAATAATTGCGATTACGATATATCCTATAACGACGGGAAGTATAATTTCTAATACCGACGCCTTAAAAAGGCTCGCTAAATGAAAATCTTTCAATAGCGTCATCCATCGGGCCTTGATAGTCTCTCCATCGATATCGAATATCGAAGACCCTATACTGATCGACAAGAAAAAGGCCGCTACGCTGATCCAGGTATTTGTAATCAGGGCGCCCAGAAAAGCGGCGGCGCGGTTTACCTTGAATAGGACGGCTAAAAATATGGCGATTATCGGGCCGGCAAAAGGCATGATGCCTGCAAATACACCGATGCCGAAACCAACCGCTATCTTATGCGGCGTATCGTTTATCTTTATGAGTTTAAAGTATAACGATTTAAAAAGATGCGCGGCTTTCTCAAGCACGTTATCTTTATGCATTTATCGGTAGGCCTTGATTATATCATATCTTTTAGAGCGCGTTATAATAATTATAGACTGATAGCGATAGATACGCTATCAGTCTCTTTGCCTGACGGGCGGTAGAAGACCTGTGTTTTATCAGGGCGCAGATGATAAAATTTCCCTTATCCGTATAGACTATGCCCACATCATGGCAAACTCCGTTCTCAAGCCCCGTCTTGTGGGCGACGGTAACGCCCGAGGGAAGTTTTTTGGGGATCCTGTCGTTTATCTTCTGTTCCGACAAATATTCCAGGCAGCTGTTAGAGATGCCCTTACTGATGAAGGAGCCGCGATAGAGTTCTTCCAGGATATGCGCCATATCCGCGGCGGTGGTGTAATTTTCGATGCCGTATTTCCTGGACTTAAAATCCATCATCCTGCGGGATAGATTCGTATGCTTCAACCCGAACTTTTTAAAAGATTGATTGAGCTCATCCATGCCCAGCCTGTTTATCAACATATTTGCGGCGGTATTATCGCTCTGCGTAATCATGAGCGAGACGAGCGCCTCTATTTTGTAACTCGGCCCGGTAAGCGCGTTCTTCAGCACGCCGGATCCGTCGGTCTTATCCGACTGTCTTAGTTCTATCGCATCATTTAACGTTATTCTGCCGGCTTTGGCCTCGGAAAAGACGGCGAGCATTATGGGTATCTTGACAAGGCTCGCCGAGGGGATTTCCATATTTTCGTTAATCTCTATCCGAGCGCCCGTCCCCAGGTCTTTGATGACGAGCGCAACGTCGCCTTTGTATTGTCCGGCCATCTTTGTAACGTCTTCCTTAAGGCGTGCCCACCCCGCCCGCTGCGCCGCAACAGCCTGCCAGTGACATTCAATCGCACGGCCGAATACGTCGTAGGAAACCTTCCCGGCAATTACGAGTCCGGCCGTTATAGCTATTATTAAAATTATCTTTTTCATCTATTATGGGTCTATTGGTAAAAGGGAAGAAAGGAGAGGGCTGTCCAGACAACAAGAGTAGTCACTATTCCTGTCGTCAATCCTATGCCGAACCACCTTAAAAAAGTTATGCGTATATTCTTCTCTTTTTCGAGGATCCCGAGAGCGACGATATTAGCCGTTGAACCGACGAGCGTTATATTCCCGCCGAGGCATCCGCCGAATAGGAGCGCCCACCATAACGCCTGTGAGCTGACGCCGGAGGCTTTGAAGCTCTGGATGACGGGGATCACGGCGGCTACCAGTACAACGTTATCTAGAACGGCGGAGCCTATAGCCGCTATCCATAAAATAGCTCCGCTTAATACATTTAAACTGCCCTTCGCCGTAACGACCATTTGGGCAGCCAGCGCATCCGTCGCGCCTGTATACTGGAGAGTGCCGGCCTGGGCGAACAGGAAGAGGAAAAATAGAAGCGTCCACCATTCCACATCGCGCTCTATGTGCTTCCTCGCGTTCTTCTGCTTCCATATAAATACCACGCTGCAGGCAATGAGAGGCGCGGCTAAAAGTATTATGTTCCGGTCCAGCCCCCAGAGAATCTCCAGGCGGTGATGGAGCGCTATGAATACAAGTGTCGCTCCGAATATTGCCAGGCTTATTTTAAGGTCTTTCCCGAAGACTATATGTTTTTCCATAGCCTCTATCTGTTTATCCTTAAAATGCTTCAATCGTTCATCCATCGCTTTAAGCGGCTTATTGTACCAAACTATGCAGATGCAGATCGTAACGGCAAGGCATAGCGCGGCCAGAGGAGACGCCTTGATCAGGAAATCTTCGAATGTCAGGCCGGATTTCGTCGCAATCAGTATGCCTATGGGGTTGCCGAGAACGGTCGAGGCGCTTCCTATATTCGTAGCGAGAACCGATGTGATGAGAAACGGCACGGGGTCCACTTCCAGCCGGTCGCAGATCTCGAGCGTCGCTACGATCATAAATATGACCGACGTCACCTCGTCTATCATAGCCGCCATGGCGGCCGAAACTACGGAGAGTATTATAATAAACTTGCGGGCATTGAGGCGTTTTACGCCCAGAAGAAGGTGCGAGACTATGTTGAAGAAACCGTGTTCTTTCAAAAGACCTACCAGGACCATCATGCAGACTAAGAATAGGATGACATCGACGGACGCGAACCTTATAAGATGTTCCATGTCTATCGTCCGTGTCATTAATAGGAGCGCGGTGCCGAGGAATGCAAAGCTCAAGCGAAAATCCCAGAAGAATAGCGTGCCCAGTATCGAGGCGGAAAATATGGCTATAGCCAGGGACTGATGAAAATTTAATCCCAAACTCTTACCCGTAAAGCCGAGCGACAGAGCGATGACTATAAGCGCTATTAATTTTCTTATCATATGATAATTATTATATTCCTTTATTTTGTGATTGTCCAAAATAATTGGGGACAGGCACCGATCTTCCCATCACATAGCAGGGGAGGCTTAAACCTCCCCTGCTGCGATTTAGGCGAGAACGGATATCTGTCCCCAATTATTATCTATTTTCGGCTTCTAGTGTCCGAGGGTTGACTTCCCGGAATTATCTGTCATGGTAGATACTTTATTCCCTAAAGCATCCGTGATCTTTGCCGCCTTTGGCGTCACTACCGCTTCGGCGCTGCCTGACTTAGCCGGACATCCCTTACCCCAGCTCCGGACACAAGCGGCCGCTTCGTTGAACCCGGTTTCGGCAAATACCGGTGTTACGGCTCCCAAAAATACTGCTACTGCAAACACTGCCAAACATTTCCTCATGCCACACCCCCCTTTATTTTGTATCCTAAAATAATACCTTATAAATCAAAAAAAAGCAAATTATCCTGCTATTTATGTTGAGCGATCCTTCGACTTTTCCGGCTTGAAAGCTGGAACTCTGGAAAACCGGATAGAACTACCACTTACTTATTCTGCACTTAGCAATATATCAGTCGTTGACCTAATCTCGTATAGCGCGGCTATCAACAAGTTTCCTTAAGAACGAAAAATTATATCTTTATTGCTTCTGATCTTTGCCTTACGTTAAGCACAAACATACATCATAAATCAGCCTATACCAGTCCTTACGAGGAGGGATAGACCAAAAATGTTAAAATATAAAAAACTAAGTTATTTGCTATTGACTTTCTTTTCTTCTAATGTATACTTGTAATAGAAACGTTAAATGTCAGTACTACTATCTGTTAGGCATTTAAGTTGATCGATGTGTTCTGTTAGTTATCCATTTAAAGATTCATAAAACGGAGGTGTTCCATGAAAACAGATACGATTCTTAAATGCGGCATTTTTTTGTCCCTTTCCTTAATACTTTTATTAAGTTTTTTATTTGTAACGACTGACGCCCTGGCGGCAACATCGTCATCGGATATTCAAAAAAAACCTGCGGGCGACGTCGGTTTGTATAATCCGGGGCATGTTCCGGGATCGCGCTTCTATTTAAAGAGGGTCAACGGTGACGGCTATGTGAATGAAATGGATTTCTCATTGTCAAGCCGCCTGGATTACATAGATCTGGAAGGAATCAGAACCCCGTTAGCCGGAGACTGGGATGGCGACGGCATCGATACTATGGGCTTGTATGATCCTAAAATGGCTACCTTCTATCTCGGTAACGCCAATGAAGAAAATAGTTGTACCGATATCAAGTTCGTATACGGCGCAAAAAAAGCAGGCTGGATCCCGTTAGCCGGAGACTGGGATGGCGACGGCATCGATACTATAGGCCTGTATGACCCAAAAACATCCACCTTCTTTTTAAAGAATTCCAATGCCGGCGGAACGGCCGATATCACATTCGTATACGGTCCGGCGGGGGCAGGCTGGATCCCGTTAGCCGGATGCTGGAACGATAATGGAACCAGCACAGTCGGTTTATACGACCCTCAGAATTTCGTCTTCTACCTCAGGTACTCTAATACTAGCGGAGACGCGGACCTGACTTTCCAATACGGCTTTAACAAAGACCAGGTCCCGATAGCGGGTTATTGGAGTAAGCCGAGTTATGAAGTTCCGTCTGAATATTCACTACACATTAACAGCGACGCGGCGGCTACGCCTTGCCAGACCGTCAAGTTAACCTTAGGTTACGGCGAGGAGCCTACGAGAATAAAATTGTCAAACGACAACGTAAACTGGCCGAACCAAACCTACTTCTTCTATACATCACCGATAACATGGAACCTAACCTCGGGTGATGGCGTAAAGACTGTATACGCTATGGCTAAGGATCAAAAGGGGCACTGGGTATCCTGTTCGGCAAAGATCATACTGGATACCACGCCTCCCACAGGCACGATAAAGATAAATGGGGGTAGCGGCAATACAGACTCACAGAAGCTCGTATTAAATCTATCGGCCTTTGATGCGGGAAGCGGAGTAAGCCAGATGCGTTTCTCCTTCGACGGCGACAGTCAGATGCCCGAGGCATATGCCGGAATAAGATCGGTCAGGTTTGTAGCGGGCGTACAGCATACCATCTGTGTGCAGTTCAAGGATGCGGCGGGTAACTGGTCGCAGGTTTATTCGGCAAGTATCAAGATTGTCCCCGACACCACGCCTCCCACAGGTACGATAAAGATAAATGGGGGTAGCGGCAGCACAACCTCACGAGATGTTGTATTAACTCTATCAGCCGCCGATACAAACGGCATCGGCGACAAGGGGATGGCGCTTTCGAATGACGGCTCATCCTGGTCATACCAGGCATACGCCGGAACCCAATCATGGAAACTTTCGGAGGGAGCCGGACGGAAAATCGTCTACGTAAAGTTCAAAGATGCAAGCGGCAATTGGTCGCAGGTTTATTCGGCAAGCATCACTTTTACGGGTAATCCGCCCGTTGCGCCGTCAAGACTACGCATAACCGGAAAGAAACTAGCCTGGGAAGATAACTCGAATGACGAAACCGAATTCAGGATATATAGAAAAGCGGGCGCGGCGGGCACATATATCCAGATCGCTGCCGTACCTCGTAATGTAACACACTATAAAGATGAGGGGTATGGCGATACAAACGGTACGGATACGACATGTTATTATAAAGTGTGCGCTTATAATAACGCGGGAGAATCCCAGTACTCAAATGAAGTAAGCGCTAAAAAAAGACTGCGGCCTATAGCACCATCGAATCTGGTCGGAATTCCGGGACCATCTTGTAACATATTACGCTGGAAAGATAATTCGAATAATGAAACGGGGTTTGTTCTGGAAAGAAGCCGCGACAATAAAAATTTTCAGGAGATCAATCAAGCATGTGCAAATGTAACATCATTTTATGATTACGGCGTTAATCGCAATAGAAAACAATATTACAGGGTACGCGCCATCAGCGAGACGGGATACTCCGAATATTCGAATGTGATCATGGTATCGTCAAGCCGTTAAAAGTATCTACTAAAGATCTTTCTTATTGCTATTCGTACCTCAGCGCCTCTATCGGATCGAGTTTCGATGCCTGGCGCGCGGGCCACAGGCCAAAGACAAGTCCTACGGCCACCGAGAACGTCGTGGCAAGGATGACTGAAAAGAGCGATACTTTTATGGTCCACCCTGCCAGGAGCGAAAGTAACGTTGCTACGCCGGCGCCGAACGCCACCCCTACAATACCTCCTGTAAACGTCATCGTCACAGACTCTATAAGGAATTGCGTCATAATGTCGGATTCGCGCGCGCCTATTGCTTTACGCAGGCCTATCTCTCTTGTGCGCTCGGTTACGGAGACGAGCATTATATTCATTATGCCTATACCCCCGACCAGGAGCGATATCGCGGCGATCGAGCCCAGGAGCCACGACATGGTCTTAGTAGTCTGCTCGACACTCTTCTGGATATCGGCCATGTTCCTGATCTCGAAAGAATCTTCGTCGTCGGCGCTCAGCCGGTGACGCCTGATTATCGTATCCTTAATGGCATCCTGCGCGGTATCCATGGCTTTTATATCGTCTACCTCCACATCGAGCGAATCGAGATACTGCTTGCCCAGAAGACGGTACATTGCCGTCGTCACCGGTATCACTACAATATCATCCTGATCATGAAACATGGCGGCGCCTTTTTCAGGCAGGACGCCTATCACTTTGAAATTTATGCGGTTTATTTTTATGAACGCTTCGAGGGGATTGGCATCGCCAAAAAGTTCTCTTACGATCGTCGCGCCGACGACCACCACTCTTGCGCGCATCCTCACTTCGTCCTCGGTAAAAAAGCGTCCTGCGGCAGGTACGGACGCGTGCATTTCTGCGTAATTGACTCCCGTACCCTGCACCTGGGTATTCCAATTATTATTGGAGTAAACGAGCTGGGCCCTGCCGCTTACTGCCGCCGAGATACGCTTTACATCCGCCAGTTTTGCTATCGCATCCGCATCCTGCATGGTAAATCTCGTCACGGTCCCGGCCTCAAGCGCAACCCCGTGCAATCTCTGCGAACCTGAGCGCACCATTAAAAGGTTCGAACCTAAAGACGCGAGCGTTTTTTTGATCGACTCTTTAGCGCCCTGCCCCAGCGCCAGCATCGCTATTACGGCCGCGACACCTATCAGTATGCCCAGTATGGAAAGGAGCGAACGCATCTTGTGGGAGGCTATCGACCAGAAGGCCTGCTTAAAATGATCTATGAGCTCGGCGCGCCTTATATTCTCGCCCGGCCCATGCAATATAGCGTCGATATCTACGTTCACCGGCGCTTCTGCTACTATTTTTTTTACCGTATTATCCGACACTATCCGCCCGTCGCGCATCCGGATAACGCGGCCGGCGTATTCGGCCACTTCCTCCTCGTGTGTTACCATTACTATAGTCTTGCCTTTTTTGTTAAGCTCCGTCAGGAGGGCCATTATCTCGTTCTGGCTTTTCGTATCGAGGTTTCCCGTCGGTTCGTCGGCAAATATTATAATCGGATCGTTAACGAGCGCGCGCGCTATAGCCACGCGCTGTTGTTCGCCTCCGGAGAGCTCGTTCGGACGGTGAGGAGCGCGATCCAAGAGGCCGACCTCCTTTATCCTCTCCATCGCCTGCGCCTTAAGGTGCCTCTTCCCGGCGTATATCAGCGGGAGTTCCGTATTTTCAAGCGACGTTATTCTGGGAAGGAGGTGGAACTGCTGGAAGACAAAACCCATAAGATGATTCCTGAGAAGCGCCATCTCGTTATCTTTAAGGCCCGCAACTTCTTTACCGGCAAGATAGTATTTTCCCGAATCCGGCTTATCAAGAAACCCCAGAAGATGTAGAAGCGTGGATTTGCCGGATCCCGATGGCCCCATAATCGCCACGAACTCTCCCGACCTTATGGAGATCGAGACGTCCTGCACCGCGGCAACACCGATTTTGCCCGCGGTGTAAGTCTTGTTGATATTTTTTAGCTCTATCATTTCTTCCTTCTTGCGGGCATGAAGGGGTTGGTTTCGGTTTTGGCGGCGGCGGCCGTATATTTCTGGCTTGTGACCAGTATCCTGTCGCCCTCATTCAATCCGGAAATAACTTCTACGTTCTTGTCGTCGGATAACCCGGTTTTTATACTCCTTTTGACCGGATTTTTCCCGGAGGGGCCGGCCATAAATACATACGCACCGTCCCTATCCCATTTGACGGCCTCGGCGGGTATGGTCAGGACATCCGTCTTGCTATTCTCTATTATATTTACGGTGGCGCTCATGCCGGAACGGAATACCGCCGGCACGTTTTCGGGCACGATGTCGACCTTGTATATAGTGACATTATTAACTATGGTCGATTCATAATATATATGGTCCACTTTCCCGTTAACCTTTATCTGGGGATACGCATCGAGGGAGATAAACGCCGCCTGGCCTACCTTTACCTTGCCGACATCGGTTTCATCGACCTGGGCCTGGACTATCAGCTTATCCGAAAGGACGACTACCGCTTCCGAAGAAGTGACCGTCTGCCCAGGCTCATCGGTCGAGACTATGACTTCACCGTCTATCGGCGATATAAGCGGCGTTGGCTTATAGACCTCCTGCCAGTATTTCATCTCTTCCGGCCCCCGGGCCCTGGCCGCGTCCAAAAGCGCCGCTCTCTCGGTCGAACTCATCCATGCAAGCGTCTGGCCCGCCTTTACCTGTTCCCCTTCTTTTACCAGGATCTCGTCTATGCGGCCGTTTATCGGAGGCTTTATCTCCAGCCTGTTCTGCGGCTGTACCGTCGCAGTCGAAGTTATGGCGGACTGGATACTGCCTATAACGGGCGCGCTTTCCGCAGGTCTTTCCCCAGCGGGCCGAGTTTTCGACTTCGCTAAAAGAAAGACGGCGGTCGCGATCGCAATAAACAATAAGAGAAGATAAAACCGCCCTCTCTTTTTTTTAATCATAGTCTAAGGTCCCTCCTTTTGCCTGAATCCAATTAGCTTCCGCGACCAGGGCGCTGGTCTGGGCAGTTACGAAACTCTTTTTTGTCGAGACGAGACTATTCTCTATAATTATCCAGTTATCGTACGACATGAGCCCTATCGAGTACTGCGCTCTCGCTATTTTAGCGCGTTCTTCCGTCGCTTTCAAATACTCCCGCTGGACCTCCACGTTTTCGAACGTGTCCTGCATGCTCGTCCAGGTATTGGAGAGCGTAAATATGACGCCGTCGCGCCCCGACCTCTCATCTTCATCGGCCTGGCCCAGGACCGCTTTCGCTTTATTGATAGACGCGAGGGTATTGCCGCCGTCGAAGAAAGGAAACGCGAGGCTTGTCCCTATGGACCATTGATTCTTATCCGGGAAGGCGTCAACGTTTGTGTTACCAAGGCTTCCATTGGCATATATAGTAGGGTAGAGGCCTGCGTAGGCGGATTTGACGCCGAACCGGGCCGCTTCCTTCTGCGCGATAAGCTGCCGGAGAAGAGGCGCGTCTGCCGCCAGTTTTTCGAAGTCCGGCCTTATGCGTTCCGGGTTTTGAACTTCCAGGCCGCCCTGAGCAATTATAGGGCTAAAGACCGAGCGGCCCAATTGCCTTGTAAGCCGGCGCTGGGATAGATATATGCTCCTTTTAGCCTGGTTCACTTCATAAACAGCCTGCGCGTGATCGGCTTCGGAGGTAAGGAGCGACCCCCTGTGTTCGCGGCCGCCTTCGTAGCGCAGCTTAACAAGTTCGAGGTTTTGTTTGCGTCGGCCTTCGATCTCTTCGGTCACCCTCAAAAGCTCCTGCGCGCTCAACAGATTCGCAAAGGCTGTCCTTAAATTCAACCTTATATTGGATGATGTGACATCGTAATTATACCGCGAAGACGATATGGTCCTTTCGGCGGCGGAGAGATTGTAAGAGGTCTTGAACCCATCGAAAAGTAATTGCTGGCCTGTTATATCGTATTCATACGTGGTCTTCGCGGGATTTTCGCGTTTAGCCGAAGCGGTGCTTATCGTCCCGCCCCCGGTTGTTGTAAGATCCGCGTTCTTATTGGTAGTCTCGCTCAGGTTCCCGGTTAGTTGAGGCAGTGTTGCGCTCCTAGTAACTTCTTTGGCGGCCTTATTCTGCTTTACCTTCTCGAAAGCCGAGAGCAGGTCGGGGTGCTGGCGCTTTGCCTCTTTGACGCAATCGTTCCAGACAAGACTCTCCTCCGCCCCGGCCGGTACGGCAGGAAGAGCAAGAAGCAAAAGCACTGCTAAGACAAGCCTCATATAATTAAGATTATCCGTTTCCTTTGCCGTTTTGTCAATCCTGTTTCTCCTTAAAATGTTTCCCGCCTTCTTCCAATTTTTGCGAAAATTTCCTGAACTGTTCGGGCGATAATATCTTCCGCACCGCCAGTATGCCCGCAAGCCTCTGGTCCATCATCATTACCTCAAGTACCTTGAGCTCATTATTGGTTTGCGTGATCTTGGCCATATTCAACTCTGTCTTCTGAAGCTCTGCGCGGATCACGTCTCTCTTCGCCTTTATCCGGTCATGGAGCGCTTTTGCGTCCTCGTGGATCTTATTCTTGTTTTCTTCCAGCTTTTTCCTCTGCTCCGCCGTTACATTGATCTCCTTATAAATCTTTTCTATCCGCTCCTCCATCCGCGCCTTAAACGCTTTTCCGCATTCTTCCTCTTTGCCTCCGGCATACACATAACCGGCTCCGGACGACAGGATAAACACTGCCGTAACCAGCAACGCTATAATTTTCCCTGTATTCATAAAATCACCCCTCCCGGTTTGTCACATAAAATATTTTTCGACCTGCGTCCCGAACCCCAAGCTCCCGTTCGATGAAACGTCACCGGAGGAGTCCGACAGGTAATAGAAATATCCCATCTGTTCCTGAATGGCCGGGTCCAGACCGCTTTGGCTCTTCACGCCTATCCGCGCCGTCGTACCGACGATCAATATAAGCGTTATCACCACCGCAAGAGCAAGAGCCGGCTTAGGGATATACGAAAATATCCTGATTCTTTCGAAGATACCGGCCGCGGAAGACTTGCTCTCTTCCCGCTCCGTCAGGATAGTCTCTCTTATCCGCCGCCACAGGTATTCCGGCGGATCGGATCTCACGGTATTCCTGAATAATTCCGGCCCCGTTTTCTTTGCCTCTTCCAAAAATTTTCTGCATTCCGCGCACCGGGCCAGGTGTTCTTCGAGGCAGTTTCTCTTTCTCCTATCCATCTCCCCGTCAAGGTAACCCGTAAGCATCTCTTCGCGACAGGCTCTACATTTCATCCCCCACCACCTCTTTCCTCACCGTTATCAATTTGCTCCTGGCTCTCTTAAGCCTCGAGCGAATCGTATTAATATTTACTTTTAGCGTCCTTGCTATCTCCCGGTAACTTAAACCCTCGATACTTCTTAAGACAACGCAAAGTCTCTGGTCTGGATTAAGCACCTTTAAAAGCATCTCTATAGCCTCTTCATAGCGCCGGGGCGTACCTGCCGCCGTACCGGCCGGAACCTGCCGGAGATCGACGGCACTGCGGAAATCGTCTCTTCTCCTGCTTTCGCCCGCTGTTTTTTTAGCATAGTTGATAGCGCTATTGGCGGCTATCCGGTATATCCATGTCTTGAGCGACGATTGTTTCCTGAAATTCTTCAATCCTTTATAGACCTTCAAAAATACCTCCTGCGTGATCTCTTCCGCATCGTGAGCGTTATAGACTACGCGGTAGGCCACATTATAGACAAAGCCCGACGTGGCTTTATAGATACTCTCAAAAGCCGCAATATCGCCTTCTGCCGCTTTTGCTAAAACTTCATCGGTTATTATATCCTGCATGTAAGCCCTTATTTTCGATCGTCAATCTATTTAGACATGCGGGGAATCGAAAAAGTTCCCTTTCCGCCTCGTCATCCGGCACGGGTGAAACAGGCCCTATCCGTATAATTTTCCTTATTGCCGCTTGCCAAATGGCCGCTTACAATGTATCCTTTTATCTGGAGGTATCGATATGTGGACTATTATTATAGTTGTATCCGCTCTCTGGATCGGTTTCTTCGCATGGGCAAGGATGGGAGATAAAAAACGGCGGAAAGAAAATAATAAGAAAAAATCTAAGCCGTCCTTCCGCACCGAAGAGGACCTGGATGAATACGCCAAACCTATGGAAGACGATCACCAAAGCAAAGTCGATTTTGATGACGCCGAATAAGACCGGCTTTTCGAGTATAAAATTAAAATTTTGACAGGCCTGTCGGACTAGATTGGGCGGAAGTCGATTCCGGCGTTGTTGTAGTCTGTTGTGTTTGAGTTTGTGCTTGCGTTTTAGTATTCTGGTCGAAAGAGCCCTTCGATTCCTCTGACGAGGAAGAAGATGAACCGGAACCGCCCTGGCCCTCGAACGGATACCATCCCTTGCTATCGATCATAGGATACCATCCCTTATCTTCCGAAGCTCCGGCGGATAAAGGGATAGATAATAATACTGCCGATATTATTATTTTAAGCGCAAAGTATTTCGTGGCTGATTTCATAGTATGATCCTAATAATTTTCGGCTAGTATCTCATAGAAGCTCTGCGGATGCCTGCATGCGGGACACTCCGCCGGCGCCTCGGCGCCTTCGAAGACATATCCGCAATTTATACAATGCCATTTTATAGCCGTCTTCTTCTTGAATACTTCGCCGCCTTTTATATTGGCGATTAGCCGCCTGTACCGCGCCTCATGGAATTTTTCAACCTTCGATATTTCGTCGAAAGACTGCGCTATATCGGCAAAACCCTCGTCCCCGGCTATCTTTGCAAAACTCGAATAAAGGACCGACCACTCCAATTTTTCTCCGGCGGCTGCATGTTCTAAATTGGACTTTGTATCCTCTATCATCCCTGCCGGATAAGAAGCCGTTATCTCAACTTCCCCGCCTTCCAGGTACTTGAAAAATACCTTGGCATGTTCCTTTTCGTTCTCGGCGGTTTCGATAAATATATTTGCGATCTGCTCGTACCCTTCTTTCCTGGCGGCACTCGCAAAATAGGTATATCTGTTCCTGGCCTGAGACTCGCCGGCAAAAGAGGCTAAAAGATTCTTCTCTGTCCTGGTCCCCTTGATCGACTTTGGCATATTCACCGTCCTCCTGCGCTTAATGTATCCTTACGACAGTATCCTTAATAAATTCAATCCCGTTACGGGGTCAACATTCTTATCCGCCCTCGCCCCCTTCAACTCGAATAAGACCGCTTCCACGACCAGGAAGACTTCCGATTTTCCACGAACGCATCCGGTTAGCGTCTTCAGCTTTTTCCCCATAGCGCCGTGGATATGTATCTGCGGTCCTTTCGGATTTGTGAATACGGTGCCGATACCCAGCGTTTCCCATGCGTCTTTGAAGCCGACTGTATTTGGAATGGGCGGTATAACGGGCTTTTTAGGGCCTGTTACGAGATCGCCTTTCTTTAGCGCGCCTATAAAGACTATTAACGCGGCCTTCAGCTTCTTTTGCCTGGCAAAAGCTCTTAACTTATCGAGCATTATATCGCCGTCGTCGAACTTTAATACAAACAATCTTCCCAGTTTTGCCTGTGTGTATTTCACGCTACTTTTGCCCGCGATGAAAACGCCTGCCGAAATGACGGGATTTATCATGCTGCCCGCGCTGCCTGCTGCCATGCGGCTGAAAACTTCTTGACGGGGCAGGGCCCGTGATAAAATTTTCTGCCGCGAATTCGGGATGCCTGGAGACCGGCAGGGCCGTCTTGATAATCCGCTCTATATTCTTTACGTCGTCCCTCTGCTCCGGGGTGGCAAACGAGATCGCGCGTCCTTCGCATCCTGCGCGCGCGGTACGTCCGATCCTATGGACGTAATTTTCCGGCTCTTCCGGAAGGTCATAATTTATGACAAGTTCTATCTCGGCAACATCGATGCCGCGGGACGCGATATCCGTTGCTACGAGTATGCGGTATCTACCGGTCTTGAACCCGTCCAGCGCTTCCTTGCGCTGGCCAAGCGAGCGATCCGAATGTATCTCCGCGACGTTATGTCCCGCCATGCGCAGGAACCTGGTAATCTTGCGCGCGCCGATCTTCGTTCTCGAAAAAAGAAGGACCGACCCATGATACTGCTCGAGCAATTTTACGAGAAGCTGCCGTTTTGCGTCTTTTTTAACTATGAATAGCTCCTGTATGACCCGCTCGGCCGTCGTACCGGAAGGCGCCACCTCCACGTGCACCGGCAGCTTCATATGCGCGGCCGCTATCTGAAAAATCTCGTTCGGCATTGTCGCGGAAAAGAGCATCGTCTGCCTGTCACGAGGGATAACTTTAAGGATCCTTTCGATCTGCGGCTTGAATCCCATATCGAGCATCCGGTCGGCTTCGTCGAGGACAAGCACCTTAACATCCGCCAGGATGATAGAGTGGTTTTCTATATGGTCCGTCAGCCGCCCGGGGGTTGCTATTATTATACGCGGGACCTTCCTCAGTGCCTGCAGTTGAAGCTGCATCGACGCCCCGCCTATCAGGACAGCCGTCCGGATATTAAAGACCGGAGCAAGTTTTCGGAATGTCTCATCCACTTGTATGGCAAGTTCCCGCGTGGGAACAAGCACAAGCGCGCGCCCCTTATCCTGCGCCAGGCGCTGGATAATAGGTATAGCGAACGCAAGCGTCTTCCCTGTGCCGGTCTGGGCCACGCCGATAGTATCCTTACCGCCTATCGCTATGGGGATCGCTTTATGCTGGATAGGCGTCGGTATGGTAAAGTTCAGTTTATTAAGTATCTCTAAAATTTTCGGCGCTATCCCCATCCCATAGAAAGAGGTTACCGCCTGTTTTACCGGTGGTTGATCAATATTCGATAAATCAAAATGCCATCGTGCCATAAAAATTTATTAACCTCTCAATCGTTTTTTATTTCAGGCTTGCTTTTCCGAAACATTTCCACACAAAGGCTCTCGTGCCTGCATCGCATATAAGCGGGATACTCTCATCCGGCGTCATATTCTTTTTGATATATTCGCTTATGGTCTTCTGCCATAATTGCTTCTCGCCCCGCGCGTCCGTAACGGTATAATCCACCGCAAGTTCGACGTAATTATGGCTTGCTGTCGCGGCGGCCTCCAGGAGCATCGTTCCTATGCCCGGGTTCGGCTTAAAAGGCCCTCTTTCGAGATACTGATATTTAGTTATTACGGCCGCTATCTGGACATCGCTCTCGGCGGGAGTTTTTACAACCTGGAACTTTATCGCCCTTCTCTGATTAAGGCTTTGCTCGAGCGCCTTTCTTAAAATCTCCGGGGTCACCGTGTTCTGCCCCGACTGGTTTTGGATCTCTTTGATATAGACTTTCACCGGCTCGGTTTTGAACATGCGGCCGATGGGTTCTTCCTGTGCGAATGCCGCGGCCAGTCCGCTAAAAGCGATCAGGCAAAATACAACTACCAGTTTCTTTACCATACCACCCCTTCCTTTCTTCCCATTAATATACTACATTATAGCGAAAAGAGCAAATCTCTCCGCTCCGCTCCGCGATGTTTCCACCCCGGGGTGGAAACATCGCTCATCTTGACGGGAGAGTACGATCACTTACTCTCCTTCATCGCATCATTCAGTTTTTCGCGGAAGCCGGCAGGCACATAACAGCCCATCGACTCGAGCTTGCATACGTCTTCGAGACTGGCCGCATAATCACCATTCTTGAAATATGCAACGGCCCTTTGTATGTATGCTTCGGCGTATCCGGGATTTATCCGGATCGCTTCATTATAGTTAAAGATCGCCTCGCTTAAACGGCCCTTTACATTATAGACGTTGCCCAGATTATAATAATACCCGGCGTCGGAGCTGGACTCAAGCGCTATAGCTTTTTTGAAATCCCGCATGGCCGCATCGAAATCGCCCTTCTCCATGTAAGCAAAACCCCGGTTGTTATAAGGCCGGCTTTTATCGGGAGATTTCCGGACGGCGTCATCCCATAAGGCCAATTTGCTCTCCCATACGGCGTTCCGGCAGTAAGTAAGCGGCGAATAAATGACGACCATAACGAGCATCGCGGCGCCCATCGTTTTACGGCTACTACGTCCGAAAATATAATAGACGGCCGCCGATAAAAATATTGCGTATCCTGCCATCGGCAGATAGAGCCTGTGTTCGAAGATTACGTCCGCTATCGGGATGACGCTCGATTCCGGCAGGAGCGTGAGGAAAAAGAAGAAGACGCCGAACGAAAGTAACCTATATTTCGGCAGTATCTTTATCGCCACTATCAGTATAAATATTATAATAACGATGCCAGCCAGAACCGGCCATTCCATAATGGTTTTTGCAACATGATAATCGTAATCCACGTTCTGGTTTAGCGGGGCAAAGAGGAGCCTCATATAGGTAATGGCAACCCTGGTTTGCGTCAAAAGATATCGGACCGGCGATATCCCCGACGGGCCCTCGGAAATCAGCCGCATCTCTTTAAAATCTACCGACCTTGTTGCGAACATTGTAACGGGAACGATGAAGATAACTATGATGAATGGGACGAGCCTTTGCCAACGCAGCGGTTTATCGCATTTTAAGAAGATAAATTCGTATAATAATATTATTAGAGGCAGGATTACCGCCATCTCTTTCGTAAACGCCGCCGCAACCGCTAGAACAAGCGACGCGGCATAGTAATATCTCTGCCGGCCCGACGGGCCGGTGCCGGACTCTGCCAGTCTCGATTTGATATAAAGATAGAGCGAGGCGAGGCAGAAGAACGCGGCAAGGGATGTGGCGCGCTGGACGATATAGCTGACCGCTTCGGTCTGGACCGGATGCAGGACGAATACCAGGCCGGCAAAAAAAGAGAGCATCTCCTTTTGCCCGGCAATCTTTTCGCCCTTAATTGCGGGGGCGAGAAAGGTCAGGAACGTAAGCCTCCAGACCAGGATCGCCGCGCCGAGATGGATGATCATGTTGAATAGATGGTAATAGAAAACATTGAAGCGCTCCAGGCGGAAGTTGGCGGCAAACGAAAGGTTGGTAATAAAACGGGTAGGCCAAAATTCCCAGATCCGCTGCAGGTTGGAGATATCCTTTATGGCCGGGTTATCGACGATCACCCTGTAATCGTCGAGCTGGAAAGCGCCGCCCAATGCGCGGGAATAGACGATAAAACCCGCCGAACACAATATTGCGGCTAAAATAACATTTTTCTTAATACCGGAGAGCGTGGTTACCTCGCAGTAGCAGCCTATTCTTTGTCTTTCGAAATTTTATGATGATACTCCTGGAGAGCCATAGGCTTATCCTCTCCTTCTCTTACCTCTTTTATCCCGTCGACGGCGGCCTTGGCGGCAGCCATCGTCGTAATATAAGGTATCTTGTACTGGATCGCCATCATGCGGATGTAGCTGTCATCGTCCTTACCGTATCTTCCCATGGGCGTATTGATGATAAGGTTAAGCTGCCTGTTCTTTATGGCATCGGCAATGTCGGGTCTGCCCTCATGCAGCTTATTAACAAGCTGGGTCGTTACGCCTTTTTCGCTCAAATACTTATGTGTATGCTCCGTCGCATATAGCGAAAATTTCATTTCATGCAGGCGCTTGGCTACGTTGACGAGTTCGCGTTTATCCTTATCCGCTACGGTAAGAAGGACGTTGCCGCTCTTGGGCAGGCATGCTCCCGCAGCTTCTTCGGCCTTATAAAACGCCAGCCCGAAAGTCTTAGCTATACCCATAACTTCACCGGTCGCCCTCATCTCCGGCCCGAGAATAGGATCGACCTCCGGAAACATGTTGAAAGGGAAGACCGCCTCTTTCACTCCAACATATTCGAGTTTTTTGTGGCGCAATTCCGGGAAACTGCCGATCTTCCGTCCCATCATGAGCTGTGTCGCCACCCGCGCGATTGGTATCCCTACGACTTTCGATACAAAAGGCACCGTACGCGAGGCGCGCGGGTTGGCCTCGAGGATATATACCTCGTCTTTACATATCGCGAATTGGATATTGATGAGGCCGACGACCTTTAATTCTTTCGTGATCTTCTTCGTATACTGCTCGATCGTCTTCAGGTGTTCGGCCTTTATCGTGCGCGGGGGGATCGAGCACGCAGAGTCGCCGGAATGTATGCCGGCCTCTTCGATATGCTCCATCACAGCGGCAATGAACGTCTCTTCGCCGTCGGAGAGGGCATCGACTTCGCACTCGAGAGCGTCTTCGAGAAACCTGTCGAGGAGCATCGGATGTTCCGGGCTCACTTTTATCGCCTCTTCGGCATACTTGCGGAGCGTCGACTCGTCGTATATGATCTCCATGCCCCTGCCGCCGAGCACAAACGACGGCCGGACCATAAGCGGATACCCTATCCTGCTGGCTATCGCTATCGCCTCATCGAGCGAGAAGGCCGTCTCGCCTTCCGTCTGGCGTATACCAAGCTCTATCATCTTCCTGCGGAAGAGTTCGCGGTCCTCGGCAAAGGCAATGCTCTGCGGGCTTGTGCCGAGTATCTTCACGCCGTTCTCCTCGAGCTCCTGCGCTATATTAAGAGGGGTCTGCCCTCCGAACTGCACTATCACGCCATCCGGCCGCTCCTTCTGGTAGATCGCGAGCACGTCTTCGACCGTCAGCGGCTCGAAATAGAGCTTATTGGACGTGTCGTAATCCGTCGAGACCGTCTCCGGGTTACAGTTAACCATTACGGAATCGTAACCTTCGTCGCGCAGGGCAAAAGCCGCATGGACGCATGTGTAGTCGAATTCGATCCCCTGGCCTATCCTGTTCGGCCCGCCACCCAGGATCATTATCTTCTTCCTGCCGGAAACCGGCACCATATCTTTGCCGGCCGAATAAGTGGAGTAGTAGTAGGCCGCGTCCTTTACGCCGCTTACCGGGACCGGCTCATAACGCGCATTCCCCATAAGTTCGTATCGTTTTTTGCGTACCATCGATTCCTTGACGCTGAATAGCCGCGCCAGATACTTATCGGCAAATCCCCATTCCTTGGCCTTCTTAAGGTCCGCGTCCGTAAACGCGCTCCACGGCGAGAGACGCATCCGCTCTTCGAATTCCACCAGCTCCTTCATCTCGTTTATAAAGTACTTGCCTATATGAGTTATGCGGTTCAATTCATCTACGCTTACGTTCTTCCGCAGCGCCTCATACATCAGGAATACGCGTTCACTCGAGGGGAAAGCAAGCAGCCTGAGCAGTTCGTCCGCCGACAGCGTGTTGAAATTCTTCAGGAAACCCATCCCGTAACGCTTGTTCTCGAGCGACCGGACCGCTTTTTGCAGCGCCTCTTTGAACGTCTTACCTATGCTCATGACCTCTCCGACAGCCTTCATCTGGGTGCCAAGGATATCCCTGGCCTGCGGGAACTTCTCGAAGGCCCATCGCGCAAATTTTATGACGACGTAATTACCGCTCGGCTCGTACTTATCGAGAGTACTTTTGCGCCAGTACGGGATCTCGTCCAGGGTAAGGCCTGACGCGAGTTTCGTGGAGATGCGTGCGATAGGAAAGCCTGTGGCCTTCGAGGCAAGCGCTGACGAACGCGAAGTGCGGGGGTTTATCTCTATTGCGACCAGCCTGTCGTCTTTGGGGTTGTGGGCAAACTGTATGTTTGTCCCGCCGACGACGCCGATAGCGTCCACTATCTTGTAGGAGAGGGCCTGCATCTTCTTCTGCAGTTTCTCGGGCACCGTCAGCATGGGCGCCACACAGAAGCTATCCCCGGTATGCACACCCATGGCGTCTATATTTTCTATGAAACATACCGTTATCTTCCGGTTCTTCTCGTCTCTGACGACTTCAAGTTCAAGCTCTTCCCAGCCGATTACGGACTCTTCGATCAGAACCTGGTGTATAATGCTGGCCGCGATGCCTCTTGCGGCTATTGTCTCGAGTTCCTCATTGTTATACGCGATGCCGCCGCCCGTGCCGCCCATTGTGTATGCCGGCCTGACTACGACTGGATAACCGAGCCGCCCGGCAACCGCCTTCGCCTCTTCGACCGAATGGCACGTCTCGGAACGCGGGACGGATATGCCCAGCTTCTTCATCGTCGCTTTAAACGCTTCGCGATCCTCACCGCGCTCGATCGCGTCGGCCTTTACGCCTATTATCTTGACGCCATATTTCTTAAGCACCCCTTCCTTATGCAGGCTCGAGGCAAGGTTCAACCCCGTCTGCCCGCCCAGGTTCGGAAGAAGCGCATCCGGCCGCTCTTTTGCTATGATCCTCTCCAGGCTCTCGATGGTGAGCGGCTCTATGTATGTCTTATCGGCCATACCCGGGTCGGTCATGATGGTCGCGGGATTAGAATTGACCAGGACTACCTCATAGCCTTCTTCCCTGAGGGCCTTGCAGGCCTGCGTGCCCGAATAGTCGAATTCGCACGCCTGTCCTATGATTATCGGGCCGGATCCTATTATCAGCACCTTCTTAATGTCTGAGCGCCTTGGCATATAACCCCCTTTAAATTAAGGTATTTTAGCATGAAACTACCTAAATACAAGGCAAATGTTATTTATTTATGCTATACTTTAACAGATATGAAGATAGCCACAAAAATAAGTGTCTCCTTCTTGATATTATCCATCATCGTCACCACAATAGCCGCATCGACTGCCTACCTGATAGCGAAAAGACATCTCCGAAACGAGATAGGTTTGCGCCTGAGTTCCATAACCGAAGCAAGAGCGCATCATGTCGAAACGTACCTGATGATGCTAAAAACTTCCATAGCACAGCTATCAAAGAGCGTCGTCCTGGAAAACTTTTTAAAGATAAACAAAGACAATCCAAAGCTCTATAAAGAAGCGTTTGACACGGCGATGGTGCGGCTTAGCCGGACAAAAGAAGTCAACCCTTCGGTAGATGAATTTTTAGTACTGGATAGATCGGGGATAGTTATTGCCTCAAACAGGTACGAAAGCATCGGTACAGACAAATCTACGGATGCTTTTTTCATACACGGCCAAAAGACGCCTTACATAAAAGATCCTTATTACTCCGAAACTTTGAAAAAACCCCTCATGGCCGTTTCCACCCCTATGTTCAACAGCAAGACCGGGGAGTTTCTCGGCGTGCTGGCCGCAAGAGTCGAACTTAAAGACCTGAACAAGATAACCACCGACCGTACTGGCCTTGGCAAGACAGGGGAAATATACATAGTCAACAAAGACGGCTACATGATAACTCCGTCCAGATTCCTGGGGAATACTTTTTTGAGACAGAGGATCGGCGGCAAAAATTTCGAAAACTGCCTGTTACAGCACAAAGAAAAAAAAGAAATAAAAGTAAAAGAACGCATAACTGTCTATCCGGATTACAGGGGTTCCGTGGCGCTGGGGACGCATGCGTATATACCGGAAATGGAATGGTGCCTGTTGGCCGAGATAGACGAGCGCGAAGCGCTATTGCCTCTTATAAAGATCGGCATACTGTTCCTGATCGTCTTGTTTGCAGCGCCGTTTGTGACGTGGTTAGGCGGAATATTTCTCTCCACGATCATCACAAAACCCATACACCGCCTGCACAAAGGTGCCGAGATAATCGGCGCGGGCAACCTGGATTATAAGGTTGCTACCGGAGCAAAAGATGAGATCGGCCAGCTCGCGCGCGCATTCGACAAGATGACGTATGATCTAAAACACACGACTACTTCCATCGAAAACCTCAATAGGGAAATATTTGAACGCAAAAAGGCGGAAGAAGTTATTATAGATAGCGCGCGTAAAATAAGGGCCATTATCGACCAGACATTCCAATTCATCGCGTTACTCGATTTTAATGGGAACGTAATAGAGATAAACAGGGCGGCGTTGAGCTTTATAGGGTTCAAAGAATCGGATATTCTGCATAAGCCTTTTTGGGAAACTCCATGGTGGACACATTCGGCCGAGGAACAGAAAAGACTGCGTAACGCCATAGATAAAGTATCCAGGGAAGAGTTCGTGCGCTTCGAGACGACACATCTGGCAAAAGACGGCGGGCTCCATTATATAGATTTCTCTCTTAAACCGGGCAAAGATGAAAAAGGCACTATCGTCTTCATGGTTGCGGAGGGAAGGGATATCACCGAACGCAAGAATGCTGAAAATGCCCTTAAAAAGATCCAGAAACAGGAAGAGGAGATTAACGCGCTTCAACAGTCGCTTCTTGTGCCGAATGTGCTGGAAAATAAACTCAAGATCATAACCGATGGCATTGTGCGTATTTTCGACGCCGATTTTTGCCGGATATGGCTGATCCGGCCCGGAGACCTGTGTGATAAAGGATGCGTTCATGCGGCGGTCAAGGAAGGTCCGCATGTCTGCCGTTTCCGCGATAAATGCCTGCATTTAATGACAAGCTCCGGCAGGTATACGCACATAGACGGTAAAAGCCACCGGCGCGTCCCTTTCGATTGTTACAAGATCGGGCGCGTCGCTTCTGGTAAAGACCACAAATTCCTGACGAATGATGTGCCGAACGATCCTCGTGTGCACGATCACGAATGGGCGCGCAAATTGGGTCTCGTTTCGTTCGTAGGTTATCAGTTGCGGGTTCCCAGCGGAGAGACTATAGGCGTCCTGGCCCTCTTCGCCAAACACCCGATACTCACCGCCGAAGACTCGCTCCTGGACAGCATAAGCAGTTCCACGGCTTTCACTATCCAACAATCTATCTTTGAGACGAAATTAGCCGAAACGGCGGAGGAGTGGGAAGCTACTTTCAATTCTATTCCGGACCTTATTTCCATCTATGACAAAAATTACAGGGCAGTTAAAGTAAATAAGGCCTTTGCGGATTTTTTCAAGACAACACCCGAAAAACTGGTCGGCAAGATATGTTATGAAGTGGTCCATGGCACTCATGAGCCTTATCCGGGTTGCCCGCATAAAAAGACACTGGAGACCAAATTACCCCAAACCATAGAAACGTTTGAACCTCATCTTGGTATATATATCGAAGCGTCCACCTCTCCTATATTCGATGATAAAAAAGAGGTTATCGGCACCGTCCATATAATCAGGAATGTCACCGAGCGCGTCAGGATGACGAAAGCGATCGAGGAAGCCAACGAAAAATTGAAGGAGCTGGATAAGCGAAAATCGTATTTCGTAGCCAATGTTTCGCATGAATTCAAAAACCCGCTGGCCACCATAAAGGCATCGCTCGGCATAATGCTCGATGGTATAGTAGGCGCGATCTCCGAGAAACAGAAAGAATTGCTCGGGAGGGCGCGGTCTAACATAGAAAGACTGATCCGGCTGGTAACGGATCTGCTGGACCTTTCGAAGATAGAGGCCGGCAGGATGGAGCTTGCCAGGCAGGAGATAGATATCCGGGCGCTGGTAAACGATATATTGAAGACCTATGAGATCGATATTGCCGAAAAACGGATGATCCTTACAACAAACATCCAGAAGGATATAGGCTTTATCTGGGGAGATATGGATAAAATAACGGAGGTTATCGTAAATCTATTAAGTAACGCCATAAAATATACGCCGTCAGGCGGCGGCATAGCTATAAATTTAAGCGGCGATGACGATAGGATACGTTTCGAGATATCCGATACCGGGCCGGGTATCGCACAGGAAGACATCGAGAAGGTCTTCGACAAGTTCGAACGCGTTACAGCCGAAAAGCAGGAAGGGACCGGCCTGGGGCTTCCGATAGCCAAAGAAATAATAGAGCTTCACAAGGGAAAGATGTCTTTAGAGAGTTCCGCCGGGAAGGGCAGCAAATTTATCTTCGTCCTGCCGCGCGACTTAAGACGTTCTCCGAGGGTTGCCTAAAGACCGCCGCTAAATTTGCGCAAAATGTGCTTTACCTTCCTCTCCATTATGAAATCATATCTCAAATATAGGCGCTCCGGAAAAGAGCGTTTGGTAGAGAGCGCAACGGCATCGCGTAAAAATCCATAATCTATGCCTTTTATTTTGGGCAGGATCGGCGCGCGCGAATAGTCACTGTGGTTTTTTATAAGCGAGAGGTTGTTCTTAACGCAATAGTCATAGAGGTCGCTGCCCGGGTGCGGCGTAAAGAATGACGGGCTTGCCCGGTACGGCTTTATCGCCCGTATCATTTTAACCGTATCCATCGCCTCTTCCCTGGTCTCCGTCGGGATACCGAGCATGTAATTGGCCCACATCCTTATGCCGTATCTCCTGCAAATTTTTGCGGCGCGGTAATTAGTTTCGGCCGTCGAACCTTTCCGCAGGAGTTTTAAAATACGGTTGTTGCCGCTTTCGAACCCTATCAGGAACATCCCCAATCCGGCCTTCTTCATCGTCCGGATCATCCCCTCGTTCCTACATATTATATCGGCCCTGCTCTGGCAGACGAAAGGCGCCTTAAAACCGTTCCGCCTGTATTCTGCGCAGAACTTTTCGATCCAGTCCCTGTCCTCGGTAAGACAGTCGTCGTGGAACATAAAACTCCGGAAATTATACCTGCCGCGGAGCTCGTCGAGTTCTCTTATGACATTATCGACCGTCCTGCGCCTTACTTTGTTGCCGAATATTTTCCGTTCGGCGGGCTGGCAGAAACTGCAGTTGTACATACATCCCCTGCCGGCTATCAACGTAATAAATGGCCGCTCAAGGAAGCTTTCTATGGGCGATTCTTTGAACCGGAAGAGCTCCCTGTCGGCAAAAGGAAGACTGTCAAGATCGGGATGCTCCCCTATTATAATTTTCTCTTTTGAAAGGCCCCGCCCAATATCCGCAAGCAGTTTTACAAAACTCGTCTCGCCCTCGCCGACGACGATATGATCGATATCGCTATTCAAAGTAAACTCTTCCGGCATTATGCTGGGATGCGGACCGCCGACTACAACCTTTACTTTAGGCAGGGACTCTTTCGCTTTCCGGCATGCGCCAACGGCATAATCGAAATCGACGCTCATGACCGTTATGGCAACGACATCGGGAGAAAACCTCTTCAGGTCTTCGGTAAAATCCGCCCAGGAGGATAGTTCCCTCAAGTCTATAAGGCAGGTTTCATGCCCGGCTTTTTTGGCGCATGCGCTTAAGGAACAGAGGCCGTGGTTTATGCAGCCAAAGGAGATTGGCTGTTTTATCTTGGCAAAACCCGTCTCCCCTATACCAGGAAATACAAAAGCTATCTTCATCTTATTTTAGGGTTTCTTTGCCGCTATCAGATACTGCCAGGCCAATAGGTGGGTTATCTTTCCATTCAGCAGTTTATTTATCTTTTTGAAAAATTTATTACAAGCAAGCCTGCAGGTATCGCGCTCTACAACAAACCCTGCGTCTTCAAGCATCTTCCTTACGCTCTTCAAAGTGAAGAAACGCAAGTGTGTAATATCGAGTGTCCCCTCGCCTTTATACTCCCAGTTCCCGGATAAGAGGCCTTTTACAACGGCCCAATGGCTTATATTCGGCAGGCTTATTATAATATAGCCGCCGTTTGCCAGGAAGGCCTTCATGTCCTTTATGACCTGCCAGGGGTTTACGAGGTGTTCCAGGACGTCGCCGAATATAATACAGTCGAAATATTCGGTTGCGAGAAAAGGTTTTGCCGCCTCGACATCCGCAACATAGACCCTATCGAGGTTCCTCTTGGCCTCTTCTGCCGCGACAGGATTAACCTCTATCCCGACAACTTCGCGGTTTCCGGACTCTTTCAGCCGTTTCCCTATGATCCCGGGCCCGCATCCGATATCCAGTATCCTCTTAGCGCTGCCAGGGACAAGTTTTATCAGGTCATCGCCCTGGTTCCCATAGTATCCGGCCTCTTTTTTGAACTGTAACTCTTTGTGCATAATAATAGATAGTATCATTATTGAGGAAATAGGTCAAGCGCGTACCGCTGCCTTGCTTTTGCCCGAATATGTGGTATACTTTATATGTAGCTTAAGAAGGAATGCTTTTGGATATTTCTCATGTTTTTTACCCGCCTGCCATGGCGGCAGGGGGATTTATTTTGCCCACTTAGTAAAAATTTTTAAAAAGGAGACTGCTATGAAATGTCAATTTTGCGGTAAAAAGATAGATGAGATCGACTCCGCCTGCAAGATGTGCACGATATGCGGTTGGCCGCTTGGGACAGAAGCGGTGGTAACGGTGCCCGCGGGAGGCGAACCGGTAAAAGAAAAAAAGGCGGATCATTAAGGGTGTTCTTATTTTCCCTTGATCTTTAAAGCAACATTAACGAGAATTATGAGGGCCGGGACTTCTATAAGCGGCCCTACGACGGTTGCGAAGGCCTGATTGGATCCGATCCCGAAGATCGCGACCGCTACTGCAATCGCAAGTTCGAAATCGTTGCTGGCCGCCGTGAAAGAAGCCGCAGTCGTTTGCCCATAATTGATCTTCATCTTTCGGGCAATAAAGAATGTGACAAACCACATGAAGAAGAAATATATGAGGAGCGGCACGGCAATCCTCAGCACATCGAAAGGCAGTTGTATAATATATTGTCCTTTAAGCGAAAACATTACGATGATAGTAAAGAGCAGCGCAACTAACGTTATCGGACTTATCCTCGGGATAAAGACATCCTCAAACCACGACTTTCCCCTCAACTTAATAAAGCCGATACGTGTGAGCACTCCTGCAAGAAACGGTATCCCCAGGTAAAAAAGAACCGTTTTGGCCGCCTCGACCATTGAAATACTGATATTCAGGCCCTTTGCAAGTCCCAGCCAGTTGAGGCCGACGGTAATAAATAGATAGATGTAGGCCGCGTAAAACAAAACCTGAAAAAGCGCGTTAAAAGCAACAAGGCCTATGGCGAATTCCCTATCGCCTTCCGCGAGCTCGTTCCACACTATGACCATCGCTATGCACCTGGCCAGCCCTATCAAAATTACACCTATCATATACTCCGGATAATTTTTCAGGAACACTACCGCCAGAATGAACATTACCAGCGGACCGACTATCCAGTTTTGCACAAGAGAAAGGATGAGAAGCCGCGGCTTATTGAATACCTTACCGATCTCCTCGTATTTTACTTTTGCAAGGGGCGGATACATCATGAGGATGAGACCTATGGCAATCGGGACCGAGGTCGTCCCGACCTGCATGCCGGCTATGACCCTGGTAACGCCTGGGGCGAAATATCCCAAAGCGACCCCGGCGCCCATCGCAATAAATATAAGCGGGGTTAAAAGCTTATCCAATAAGGACAGCTCCCGCTTTAATTCCTTTGCCTCATGTTTGGTGTATTGCATCTAATTACCGCCTTTTATCCAAGAGCGCCAATGCGACCACTTCTTTTTCTTCTTTCATAAAACACCTCTTATATAAATAATGTAGTATATTCCCACCAATATAAAAATAGCCCCTGTAATTTTTCTTGCGTATATTTCGAGCTTGGCCACTTTGTGGAACCAACGGTTTAGGGAGGTAATCCCCAGCGCAATGCCCAGGGCAAAAATAAATACAGGAAGGCCTGTTCCGATCCCATATATGAAGGGCAGGCTTAACCCTATCTTGCTGTCTACCGCCAGAGGTATCAGGCTTCCGAAAAATAGCGCGGCCGATACGGGGCAAAACGACAGCGCAAAGATAAATCCTAAAATAGCCGCGCCCAATATGCCGGCGCCGGCCAATTTATTCTGATGTTTTTCTGAAATAACCAAAACCGGTATATTAAGTTTGAATATATCCAGCAAAAAGATGCCTGCGATAATTAAGACCGGTCCGAGCGCCTTGTTCATGTACTTCTGCAGGAAATTTGCCGCCAGAGGTACACTCAAAACGGACTTTACTATTAAAAAGCCCAATATCGCATACGCCAGCATCCTGCCTATGGTATATGAAATCCCGGATAAAAATACTGCCCTGGGATGAATTATTCTTTTGGACAGGAATGAGATCGCCGCGATATTCGTCGCAAGCGGGCACGGGCTTATAGAGGTAAGGATGCCGAGCCAGAGGGCCGTCAGGATGAGCATCTCTTCAAAGCTCCTCGAGGTATTTTTCCACTTCGCCTTTAATGTATTGATGGAAAGCGTCTTTGTTTCTTAAGTATTCCCATACCCTGGTAAGGTTGCCGGACTTTACCTCTTTGCCGCCTTTTACTAAAGAGAGCACGACGGATTTCGTATAAAGCTTATAATCTTCCGTAAAATGTTCGTTGCCTTTCGTCTCGACATTCACCGCTTTAAAAACGACCGTACCCGCATCCAGTTCTTTCCGGAAATACTTCTCAAGGGCTTCTTTCGTGTTCTGCTCGATCGTCTTGCAATTGACACAGCGGAAATTCCCGTGAAAATAATAGACCACAACGCCGTTTACGGGACCATTTTGGATATTTTCGGCAGATGCGCCCTCCTCAAGGCCGCAGTTAAGTAAAATGGCGGCGGCGGCCGCAAAAAGCAAAGCCTTCACGCGTATCATCTCTCCTCCGAGATCCATTTTTTAATCTCTTCCGGTTTAGGGATACGCCCGAACGATTTTATTTTGCCGTTGATACGCAGCCCGGGGGTCTGCATAATACCTGCGTCGACGATTCTGTTTATCTCTTTTACTTTCTCGACATCTGCGGAAATATTAAGCTCTGAAACGATACTCTTTACGGATTTTTCAAGTTCTAAACATCGATGACACCCCGGCCCAAATATCTCTATCTTCATGCCGCCCCCCCCTATTTCGATTAAAACTTCGGTACAAAAAACCAAAATACCAGGCCCGCCGCGGTTCCGCATATCCACATTAGCGTCGCATAGACAACCGGCACCCGCGGCTTGACTATCTTACACACCCCGAGTATCGACGGTAAACTAAGCGCCGGACCCGTCAGGAGAAAGGCCATCGCGGCGCCTGTGCCCATGCCGGACTCTAACAGGCCTCTGACGAGCGGCACTTCAACCAGAGTCGGAGTATACATGAATACACCTATAGCCGACGACAGCATAACCGGCAGAACGCCGTTGCCGAGGTACTTAATGATGACGGCCGGGGGCAAGAAAGCTTTTACCAGCCCTGCGCAGATAACACCCAGGAATATCAATGGAAGCACCATCTTTACGAATTCCCAGGAATACAATGCCATATTGACCAGCCTATTACTGAAACTCTGGTCCTCCTGCGGTATTCCGCCGGGCTCTGCGTCTATACGCACAGGCTCGGGTTCGGGGAGCCTATTTTTAAATATCCTGTCCGTAGTATATCCGACGAGAATCCCTGCCGTTATGGCAACTACGATCCTTGCCGCGGCAAATTGCCATCCCAGGAGCCCCAGCGTGAGAAGGATCGCCGCCGGATTAAACGCGGGCGCGGCCAGAAGAAAGGTTATTGCAGGACCAAGTCCGGCGCCTCTTTTATACAACCCTCCGAAGAGCGGGATAATACTGCACGAACACATCGAAAGCAGCGGCCCGCCGGCCCCGGCTATCGCATACGGAACAAAACCCCTGCCGGATCCCATAAGCTTGATGACCTTGTCCCTCGGCGCGAATTCCTGGAGCGCGCCGGCGGCTATGAAAGCCAGGAGAAGGCAGAGCCATGAATGCTTTACATAGTCGATGATGGTAAAGACTATGAACATATGCACCGGGATATTGTTCTCTTCCAGAAGCTTCGCGGTAATAACTTTATTCTCGGCCAATGTAACTTTAACGCCCGTCCATGCCCCTGTCCATTCGTAGGCGATTATCACCGCGAATATCGATACCAGTATCCCTATCGCGAATATCGTCCTTCTATCCATAATTACCGCTTTCTTTTAAGGAGGGCTATGTTACGGAGACGAGCATTGATTTATCTTCGGGAGTAAGTTCGCCCGTATAGATCCAGACGGAGAAGGACCCTATATTATCGATGATCTTTATAAGCGCCCCGCTCGCCCTCATCTCTTCCCCTTTGCTTAGCTTATCGACGCTTGCTTTATCTTTATCGATTATCATGACGTCGTAGACAATGCCTGTCTTGGTCATCTGCTTTTCCGTAATCACCTCATAATATCGTCTTGAGGTGTCGGTCCTTTGGTCGAAACCTGGATAGTCCATAACATTCGCAATTATCCCGGCAGCGGAGATCTCTGTATATTGATAAGTATTTAGCAGTTCGCGGCGCTGGACGTCGGTGGCTTTAGCGTATTTCTCGACCAGATCGCCTACGCCCATCACTTCACAGTAAGAAAGAGGCAGTGCCAGGACCAGCAAAAGGACCAACGAGCAGATAATCTTTGCGCCTATATGCATAATTCCATCTCCTTGTTTTGCCCGCGTATATTCGCTAAGGCCTATTCATAAGCATACACTCTACCCTGTAAAATTTCAAATGAGTTTTCTAAAAGGCGGCGGATGCCGCATTTGATGGTAAGGCTTTTTTAATGCTTGGAGGCAAAGGCCAGGGAGAACCCTTTTGATATAACGGCTTGATGGTGCGCGTGACAGCAAGTTTCAGGATTATATATGCTGAGTATTTGTTTACAACCAGTAAATCGGCACACCCTGCGCCTCTTATTCGATTTTATCTTTTTCGACATTATATTGCTGCGCTGACTACGCGTACGCCTATGGCGCGCGGTCCTTTGTCGGATTTCTCCACTTCGAATTCGACTTCCTGGTCTTCGTTCAAGGCGTTAAAGGTCGTTTCGACAAGCCCGGATTGGTGAAAAAATACTTCGCGGCCGTCCGTATCAGAAATAAATCCGAATCCCCTGTCGCGCACTAACTTCTTTATCTTGCCTTTATGCATATTGCCATCCTTTCTTAAATAAAAAACCGCATGGCCGATAAAACGCCCTCCATGCGGTAAAACCATCCTTATTGGTCATATGATATTTTACCATCTTCCCGGCTTCGCAGTCTACCATTATTTTAAAATAACCGCGAAAAAAGAAAACCCACCTACCTTTTCCACTTCTCGTATATGCGGTAGATGGGCCAAACCTTATGAGGCTTACGGGTTACTGTCTAAATCCTCTCTCCCCTAGCCTCATATATAGTATACCACATTTTTTGGTAAAATACAATGGTACCGCCCCATAATTTTATCTGCTATTTCCCAAACGGGTTCTTAAATACATCATTCACGGCGTCTGTAGTTTTCGAAACCGCCTCCGCAGCCTTCTTGGTAGTTTCAACGGCTGCCTTTGCCGTCTGCTTGGCCGTCTCGGCTGCTTGCGCGGTCATCTTTTGGGCGCCGGCGAGTGTCCCGGAAATCGAACCGCTCAAACCTTTAACATCGAAATTGGCAAGGCTCCCTATGGAAGTATTCGCAAGAGCCCTCACGACTATCAGGCTGACCAATGTATACGGGTTGGTTATATTGGTATACTGTTCGTCTATATTGACATTGAATTCTTTTACCCGCGGTTCGCCTCCGCCGGAATAGTCCTTATAAAACACTTTGCCTATCTTTAAGCGCAGTTTGTCTATCTGTATCTCCGGCATATCCGGAGCTTTCCCGCCAGCTTTCGCTCCGGGTTTACTGCCCGATTTTTGGGCCTGCACGACTTTGAGTGAGTCGAGGTTCAGCTTGCCTTTTTCGTTTTTGACAACCATGAATTCCTGCATATTTATGCGCGCTTCCGTTAAGTGGACCTTTCCTTTGAATATAGCACCCAGATCATAATCTACATAAATTTCCGGCATGTTGAGCATGTTCTTGTCTTTAAATCCTGCGGGATTCAATATGCGTAAATTCCTTATGTCGACGAGGGTATTCAGTATCCCTACCCTGAATCCTCCGATCTTTAATTTCAGGCCTGTCGCTATCTGCGCGCCGGATTCGACCGCTATTTTAATTACCAAATCCTTGGCCGCGCCTAAAACCAAGAGCATCGCTAAGATTCCGGCTACTACAACCATCCACTTCTTCATACGCCCACCTCCCGGTTATCTACATATTTTTTTTGCTATATGCTTTACGGTTGGGACAAAACCATGGCGCTTATACGCATCGGAGGTAATCCGCACTTTTTCTCTAAGAGCATAGATTGAATTTATCGATAAATAGAAATATGCCAAAAGAACGGTTAAAAACCATGATCCGCGCTTATGGCCCGCAAAAGCAAGGTCTGCCAGTTTTTTTGGAATAGTTGCGTTGCCGTAAAATATCAATATCCAGTTCAGCGCGGCTTTCTGATCGCCCCGCAATATAGTCCGAAGCGGTTTTGTATACCATTCTTTTTGACAGCATTGGTCGCCGGTATGAGTAGTTGTAAGCTTATCGTAAAAGTCCTTTTCCCCATTCGCCTTTCTATACAGACCCATTAGCTCGGCTTTTACCGTCAATGCATGATAGGGAAAGAAGAACAGGCTGTATACCCTGAAAAAAAGCGGACGTTCCAGCTGCCTGACGATTTCCAGGGTTTCGCGAAATTCGTCCGGTGATTCAAAAGGATTATCTATGATAAAATCGTATGTCGGCATAACGCCGTATTTTAAGTATACTTTATTATCGTTGATTATGTGTTCCGTCTTTTGCGGGCGGGCAAAAACTTCTTTCAATATCCTCTTTGAACAGGATTGAACCCCGATATTGACTTTCTTAAGCCCTGTCTCGGCCAACGTCTTGATAACCGATTCCGGATGCATGCCGGGAAAAGAATCGCATTCGAACGGCAACGCTATCCGCTCCTTATACAACCTGCTGAAATCCGCGGTCCACTTGCTTTGGCAGCAAAATACTTCGTCGGCAAAACAGATGCGCTTTAACCTGGGGAACTTATCTTTTATAAGAGCTATCTCTTCCACGATCTTTTCGGGAGAACGGTGCGTCACTTTCTTGATAGGCCGTATCGAATTAACGCAATAGGAACAGCTGTTGGGGCATCCCCGTGACGCGAAGGCAAAATAATAATCCCGGTAGATCTCCGTATCGCCCACCCAGTTGATACCGTCGTAAACATGTATCCCGTCGATACCATAAGCGGGGAAAGGCAGCGCGTCTATAAACTGGTGGGAATAATAAAAGTCCTGTATGCCGGATTTGCAAACCTTGCCATCAAGGCGATACAGCAGGTTTGGAATATTTTTAAGATTAACGTCTTCCCATCTCTTAGTCTTCTTAAATTGATCGCATAGCCCCAATAACGTGTATTCGCCTTCGCCCGTGCATACAAAATCGGCTACGTCGAAGCATGTCTCGGGCGCACAAAAAATATACGGCCCCCCGAATATGATCTTTGTTTTTCCGGAAGGACTAAGCCGGCGGATCGTTTTGGAAAGCTCTTTGCATAAACCCAGTTCGAACGTCAGCAGGGAGACGGCAACAAGGTCCGGCGATTCCGTGCGCATATACTCGCTGATGAAATTCTCGGTATCTTGATTCCATTTGCCGTTAAAAAAAACAAGCCGCGCGTCCGAAATATCTTTAAGAAGCGCGTAAAATATCCGGCAGGCATAATGGGCGGTATTACCGAAAGTACAGATTAATATCTTCACCTATTGATCAAGCTCCGCATAAAAAAGTCCGCAACTATCTGTATTCTCAATTGATTACAAGTATGCTACCGCCGTATAAAAATTTAGTCAAGGGGATTTGTGAGAGACAACCATCGAGCGGCGGCGCGGATCTTTCGGTTTGCGTACCAGCGCCGGTATCTTTTTGCCCATAGGGCTATTCATGTCCATAAAATATTATATTCGGGTTTCACTTTTGCCTGCGGTATAGTATCCAGTCGATCCCGGAAAACATCCCGTAGGACAAAAACCGCTTCTCCAGGATATAATTATATTTCTTTCCTTTTAAGATCCCGGGCGGAGGAGCCTCCCCTTCTTCGTTAATATCCGCATATTTAATTACCCATTCCGGTTTTGCTTTATTCTCTGCCAGCGCTGCGACGGATATGTAGGTTAATTTCCCTCTGCCGAAAAAATGATCGTAGAAATTTAGTAACGTAAAATTCTTAAAATCGCTGTCGCTTGTAACGACAATCTCCGGGGACCCGGTGTGGCTGTATATGTATGAAACGGCCTCGCGGTAGCGATGCCCTCCTTTAAGGAAAAGGGCTATTTGCTGAAAATTTAGACCGATTATCAGCAACGCGAATACCGCCGCCAGCGCCTTTTTGCTCCTGCCGGGGCTGATTGCCCTTTCCAGAAAATGAGAAAATAATATTATCAGAAAAGGATATAACCACAGGAAATGCCTGAAACACGTATATTTATACTTAATATGCATGACCGGGATTACGGCAGCCGCCAGAAAGAGGGACGTTAATATAAATACTCCGAAATCGGCATTCTCTCTCAAAACTATCCTTGCCCCCTGTATTAACATGGCGAAAATCAGTATGACCAGGATCAGGGCAGCCGGACCTGCCGCCCCTAAACCTGCCAGTGAAAGCGCTATCTTACCGAAGGTGGCCTGTAATGAGACTTGCGGACCGCCGCCTGCCGTTACATTGAATAAAAACCTGCCCAGCAGAAGTAAAACTACGGAAGCCGGAATGAAGAATATGCAGAATATTTCAGATAGTTTTCCCTTTAGCGGCGCAGGCCGCCGGAGTGAATGTAAAGACACCATGACAAACAATCCTATAGCCACAAAAACAAACGTAAGGTGCGACAGAAAGCCGAGGATATAGCAGGCACAGAAGAGCCATAGGGTGTGCCGCTCTTTATGTTCGAGGTATTCCAAAAGCAGGTAGACGGCTCCTACCGAAAAGAAGATCAGGGAACTGTACCCTCTGGCAACGGAAGAGTATATGACCAGAGGAAAGGATACCGCGGCAAACGCCGCGCTTATTATTGCCGGTTTTTTATTTTTTGCTATTTTCAGGGCAAGCAGAAATATCAGCAATATGGCGCCTATCCCTAAAACAAATGAAAGAATTCTGTACTTGAAAAGCGGCAGCGGGCTGTGCCGGCCCATCATATATATGAAAAGGCTGTTTAAGTGGTGGTTTGTATCCGCAAAACAATTTGTGAAGATCTGGAGGGGATCCTTCATCATATATACTATGTTAAAGGACCAGACTTCGTCGAGGTCGAAGTCCGTAAATAGACCGGGCAGCCTTAAAATAGCCCCTAAAATTATTATTAACGGCAGCATCATTTCGTAATTTCGCAGATGTCCTATTTTGGTACAGCCTTGTCCCCTTCTAAAACAGCACTGCTATATCTGCAATGCTTTGAGCGTCTCTTCCGCGTACGCCATGTGATAAAAATGTCCCTGGCCTGGTATCATCTTTAATGCGGCATCCGGCAGCGCTTTTGCCAGGTATTGACTGAAATACGGAGGTATCCAGCGATCGTCCGCTCCCTGACGTATATCGACGTGGATCTTAATTTGGCCTATATTGAATTCCCATGGAAGGTATATGAGCTGAGCGTCCAGGGCTGGCGGGCGGGATCCCTGCCTGAATAACTCCTGAAAATCACGCATGAAAAGATACTGCATTTCCGGAATGCCGAAAAGTTCCGTATCGGCTTTGCACATGCTTGAACGCATCAGATCGACGAACGCTTTTGGGTTTTTCATTATCTTCTGCTGAAACCCTAGAAGCGCGAACGGTATCTGGAACAGGCCCAGCGGCATACGCGCGCCGAGTATCGCGTAAAACCTGTCCATGGCGCCCAATTTTTTAAGCGCAACCGGATCCCTATATAAAGGGACCGCGCCGGCCAAATCGACAACGAATGTAAGGCGTTCGGCCAGGTTATACGCGCAAGCCAACAGTGTCGGCACCCCTCCGGAAATACCCATAACGCCGAACTTGCTTATACCCAGGTGATCTGCCAGGGCGGCTATGTCGGCTGCGCTGTCTAAGAGTTTGCGTTTTGGATCGAAATCCGATAAACCGATTCCCGGGCGGTCCGGCACTATAACGCGATATCCGAGCCGCTTTGCCGGTTCGTGAAGCAGCATGACATGTACGTGTGTCCCCGTCCCATGGCAGAATATTAAAGGCGTCCCGTTCGGATCGCCATATTCATAAAATGCTATACGCCGCCCGTCTTCTTTAGTAAAGAATTTGGGCCTGCTGTTAAGTTCTTCCAGTTCTTCGCGACCGATTATTACAAGCATAGCCTCACTATTTTGGCACAGCCATACTCTATACGGTAGATACGAAATGTTGCGTTTTCATACGCAATCTTAAAACAAAGATGCCTCGCGATATCTTCTATTACATATTCTGCGCCGTATTCTTATGCCATACAACCGTTCTTAAATTTCAGCAATGCTCTTTTTTTCCCCGCCATGGCCAGCGCTATTGAAAAAATTAAAAAACATCCCATTTTCGGCGATGCCTTGTAAATAAAAAAAGAGGCTGCGGAAAACGTTATAAGAAATATCGCGAAGAATGTCCATAGAAAAACAAGTGATTCTTCCGCGTCGGTTGTTACCTGTTGCAAGAAATTTTTTATGGAGATTTCGAATTCCGTCAATATAAGAGCGATCAGGATGAATTCAATATAAGGTGGTTTAGAGAATTCGATCAACGCGAGCACTATGAGGCCGCCGATAGCTATGCCGCGCGCTGATTTGCTATCGAGCATTGAGCGTATATAATCCGCCGCAAATGTAATGCCCAAAACTATGAAAAGCACATCGCTTCTCAGGAACTGAAGCAGTATCAAGCCGCGTATCGGCAGCACCTCTCCGAAGACGGCCGCTAATAACCACATGTCAACCAAGACAAACAGGAATATGCGTATTATGTTTTTTTCACGGCAATAACCGAAGCCTCTGCGGAAAAAAATAACAAAGAATATGCATATGACGGCAAAATAATACCATTGGTGAGCCGTAAAAAATGACGGAAAATAATGACCGGTAAACCACAGCTTTAAATATAATGAGAAATTTTCCGATGCATGTACGGGATTTGTTATGTTCAGGCGCGCTATCCATGCGGCACCGGGGATTATTAATACGACAAATAAGAAAAGCGGATAGATAATATTTTTAAGCCCGGCCGTATTTTTTTTGCACGAGTATTCATATGCCGAGGCGAATAAAAAAAGAACGAGTAAAAAATTACCTATGAGCGCATTGACATAATATATACACGCGAGGATGATATACGTCACTGTATATTTTTTTCTTAAGAACATAAGAATTGCCGCGACAGCAAATGGCGCAACGGCGCTCGTTTGGTAGAAAGATGCCTTCATCAGCGGATCGTGCCCTAAAAGACCGTATGCATTAATGAGAGGAGAGAATGCAAAAAGGAACATCGCAATTATGCCCGTCCTCCTGGATCTAAAAAGAAAGCGGGCCAGGCTATAAGCAAAGATCAGGAGCGCAAATTTAAAGATGAGGTAGAGTATTAAATGAAGCGCTTCTAGACCTATCCATTTAGATAAAAACGCCATAACATAAGGATAGATACTTGGGAAACGATTAAGAGTGTTTACGAAATAATCGTTCGGGAAAAGGGCGGGATTCCGAATCTTTTCTATAAAAGGAAGTATCTGCATATGGTTGGCGCTTGTCCCGTACTCATATCCATATATAAATATAGACAGAACAACCAAAATAGAGGCTATAGCAGAAACTATGAGATTCTTTTTTGCCGCGGAATAAGCAGAGATACTCATAAATTTTATTTTAGCATTATAATCCCAAAATTGTAAGAGATTTAGAATCCCGGAAAGAATTTCTTAGAAAAGATTGGTTCGAACTTTATTTTAAAAGAGCGCCGGATAAATTTTTCGCCGGGAGTTTCGATGCTTGTGAGGATGTACACGATATGCATAAGAGGTGCCAATTGCTACGAAGCTTCATTACGGTCTGACTACTGCAGCGAAGCAGAATGGCGGGGACGACGGGGCTCGAACCCGCGACCTTCAGATCGACAATCTGACGTTCTAAACCGACTGAACTACGTCCCCTGAAATTTTCGATAGAAAATTTCATCCCGAAGCCGTGATGAATAAGAACGGCTGAGGGATATATCAATGCGATAGAAATTTTTATCCCGAGGTTCCGGCGAACAGGAAGAACCGGGGGAATATCAATGCTTATTAATTATCTTCAGCTTATCGTAACAAGAGAGCTTCTTTATTTCCGCCTCTCTTTTCCTTGCCGAAGACTCGCATTCACAGATTTCTGAATGAACTAATTTTACAGGCGTTCTGGCTCTTGTGTATTTAGCGGCGCGACCCTGATTATGCCTGGCTATCCGCCTTACCAGATCAGTCGTAATTCCGGTATATAAAGAACCGTCTGCGCACTCAATTATATATAAGAACCAGCGTCGATTCAAGCGTTATTTTGAGTTATCGAGTGTTTGCTATGCCCTGTACCATTCAAAATGCCTTCGGCATTTTTTAGGTACAGGGCATTCACCACTCACAAAAATTACTACCTGGCTGTGCCATGAACCCGAACAAAAATTTCGACAGAAATTTTTGTGAGTGGTTCATGGTGGGCAGCACAGGACTCGAACCTGTAACCTATCGGATGTAAACCGATTGCTCCGCCATTGAGCTAGCTGCCCGATATGAAAACAATAATACCACAAGCGGCGCTTACGGCGCAATAAGTTATGCCGCGCCTACTTTCTCGACCCCGGTTTCGTTATCGGGACGCTCGATTTACAGAGTGGGCAGGCATCCGCTTTGTAGGTTGCGGCTTTTATCCTGGCAAGCGATACGAACGGCACGCCGAAATCGACGGGTGCGGAGCTGCGGTCTATTACGCTCGCAACGCCTATTACGATACCACCGGAGTTTTTTACGACCTCTATCACTTCTTTCGTCGAGCCGCCTGTTGTAATGACGTCTTCTACGACGAGCGCTCGTTCACCAGGAGCGATGGCGAAGCCTCTGCGCAGCACCATTGTCCCATCTTGACGTTCAGTAAATAGCCCTTTTACTTTAAGCGCCCGCGCCGCTTCGTAGGCGAGCGTTACCCCGCCGAGCGCCGGCCCTATCACGAGATCGATCTTTTCCTTTACAAATTTCTTCGCGATATCCTTCGCCATCTTTTCGGCTAAATCCGGATATTGCAATATGAGCGCACACTGCAGGTAATTTTCGCTGTGCAGGCCGCTTGAGAGTTTAAAATGCCCCGTAAGGAGAGCTTTTTTTTCGCAGAACAGGTCGAGCACTTCTTTGTCTGTCATATCTTCACCCCGTTAGAAACCCCGTTTTTTAACGGGGTTCATCTCTTTCAGTATTTCCCTGGCCGCTTCTGCAGGGTTCTTCGATTCCGTTATGGGCCGGCCCACAACGATATAGTCGGCTCCGTCTTTTATCGCGGCCTCAGGTGTTGCGATGCGTTTCTGGTCATTTGCTACCGCCCAGACCGGCCGTACACCCGGGGTCACTATGAGAAAATCCCCGCCGAGCTCTTTCCTTATCGCCTTCGTCTCCGACGGTGAAGCGACTACACCGTCTAGCCCTGCAAGCATTGCCAGACGGGCCAGTTTCAGTACGGCCTCTTTCGGTCTCATTTTAAGTCCGATCTGGCCCAGAGCCTTTTCGTCGAGGCTCGTCAGTATCGTTACGCCCAGTATCCGCGGCCGCGCTATCTTAAGCCGCTCCGCCGCCTCGCCCACCGCCTTCGCCGAGCGTCTCATCATATCGAGTCCGCCGAGCGCGTGGACATTGAAGAAGAACGGCTCCAGTTTCGTTACGGCCCGCGCCGCCTTCGCGACCGTCGCAGGGATGTCGTGGAATTTCAGGTCGAGGAAGACGTCGCAGCCCATCTCCTTTATCCTCCCTACGATCCCCGGGCCGCAGTAGGAGAAGAGCTCGAGGCCAATTTTAAAGAACCTGACGTCGTTTTTGAGCTTTTCGGCCAGAGTAACCGCCTTATCTTCGCCATCCACGTCGAGCGCCACTATAAGGCTATCTACCGGCATCATAATGCCCCCGTCTTCAGTTTGCCTGTAAATTCGTTTAACTTTTTATACCCGTTCTTTGTCATATATCCCTTAAGGCTTTTTACGATATCGGTTGCCGCGCGTGGATTCGCAAACGTTGCCGTGCCGACCTGTATGGCGGATGCGCCGCATATCATAAATTCAGCCGCGTCCTTATAATCCATTATCCCGCCGCACCCTATTATAGGCAGGTCTATACTATTGTAAAGGTCCCAGACCATCTTCAACACGACCGGCTTTATCGCCGGGCCGCTCAAGCCTCCCGTTATATTGCCGAGTTTCGGCATCCTCGTTTCGATATCTACGGCCATCGCCTGGAAGGTATTCGATACGAGGACCGCGTCCGCTCCGCCTTTTGCGGCCGCTACCGCTATATTGGTTATGTTTGTTACGTTCGGGGCAAGTTTGGCTATGAGAGGGAGCCGCGTCGAGCGTCTTGCGGCGCGCAGTACTTGCCGCGTCGCCGCCTCGTCCTGGGCAATCAACCCTTCGCGCCTGCCATGCCGCACATTGGGGCACGAAAGATTTATTTCGATGGCGTCGATCTTCGGCCCCAGCCTGTCCATTTTTGCGGCAAGCATGCCGTATTCTTTCTCGTTATCACCGGCTATGCTTGCTATAACCGGTATCTTTATGCCTCTTAATTTCGATATCTTATTCTTTGCAAAGTCCGCGAACCCTTTATTCTCCAGACCGATGGAATTGAGCATGCCCGACTCTGTTTCGGCGACACGCGGCGGCGGGTTGCCGGATCTTTCATTGAGAGTTACCGTTTTGAGGATAATGGCACCGAGCGAATTTATATCGATAAGCTCGCGGTATTCGGGACCGAAGGTGCCGGAAGCGGCCATAACCGGGTTCTTTAATTTGAGCTGCCCTATATTGACCGATAGGTCTACCAAGCGATCTCCTCCGCGTTAAATACCGGGCCGTCTTTGCATACCATCTTATATTCGTAGCTCGTATTTCGTAGCTCGTATTTCGTAGCTCGTATTTTGTGTTTCGTTTTGATTTTGACAGGACAGCCCAAACATACCCCGACGCCACAGGCCATGCGCTCTTCCAGCGAGACCTGACAGGGTATATGCTCCCTTGAGGCGATATTCGCTACTACCTTAAGCATACCCGCCGGGCCGCAGGCGTATATAGTCGAGGGTCCACAGTCCATAGTCGATAGTAAAGATGAGAGGCAATTAGTAATTAATCCGCGGCGGCCATCGGAACCGTCTTCGGTCGATATCATTACTTTGGCGCCTAGTTTTTTAAACTCATCTCTGCATAAAATATGATTTTTGTTCTTTGCGCCGATCAATACAAAGATATTCTTCCTTTTCCCATGGACCAATCTTTCAACCAGCGCCAGAAGCGGCGCAACACCATTTCCTCCTGCTACAATAATTGCCGCGCCTTTGGCAGGTGCAAGTTTAAAGCCTCGGCCGAGCGGGCCTATTACGTCGAGGCTGTCTCCGATCTTCTTTCGCGACAGCAGATCCGTTCCGCGGCCGACCACTTCGTACAGGATTTCGATCCCGCCCTTTACGACTCTGTGGACCCCGAACGGCCTGCGTAATAGCGTATCGTATCCGTCGGAGCACCGCACCTCGATAAATTGCCCGGGCAAGCTTTTCCCGGCAAGATATGCGCTCTTTAAGCGCATCCTGTAGAATCCGCCTGTCATCTCTTTATTCGAGGCTATCTCTGTTATTAATTGTTTCATCTATCTTTCCTATCCACTAATCACTATACACTAGAAAAAGCTGAGCTGTTTATCTTTCGGCTTCTCCCCTTCCCGGAAAACCTTCACCTTGCCGTATTCACCGTCATATCCGGGCGTTATTTCGATATTGCCTCCGCGTACGTTGAGTATGCCCTGCGCGATCCTCTCGGGCAGACTCTCTTTAAGATCCTTCGCGCTCATCTCGAGCAGGATGCGGAACTCTGTACCAAAATTCTTTATGAGCCGGAAGTATTCCCGCTCTACCCTTACCGAATCGGCGCCTACTTCAAATGCCTCCCCGATCACTTCCGCAAGCGGTACCACACGCTTAAAAGACGGGCTCGTCCTGTCGATATACCCCTCGTCTCTATCGGCCAGGCCTTCGAGCCGGTGCATAACTCCTATTGTAACCTTCTTTCCGCAGACCGGGCAAATGTTATTTGTCTTCATCGCCTCCCGCGGCGAAAGACGAGTCTTACAATTCCTGTGGCCGTCCCAGTGGTACTTGCCCTCCTCCGGAAAGAATTCTATCGTATAGAGAAGACGCTCCTTATTCCTGGTCTTCAATATCCCGAGGAGGTCGTTATAATCTATTTTATCTTCGAATACGTTCGCTTCGCGGCCTATCTTAGACGGCGAATGCGCGTCCGAGTTCGACATCAGGCAGAACCGGTCCAGTTTCGACCAGCGCCAGTTCATGGCGGGATCGCTGGAAAGCCCCGTCTCTATCGAACATATCTTTGCGGTCTGGTCTTCAAAACACTCTTCCGGCGAATCGAACCCCGAATTCGAGCCGAACATGCTAAAGTGCGGCGTCCAGGCATGGCCCGGGACGAAGAATATTTTCGGGTCTATGCGCGTAAGCAATTTTACCATCCTGTCGCATTCTGCGCTAAGGATGGGCCTGCCGTCCGATGAAAGCTCTCCGTACTCGGAGAGAGCCCGCCCTATCTCTTCCGCCGTTTCGAGGGTGGGTGCAAATATTATATTATGGACCTTCCTCGTCCTGCCGGCTTTGAAATATATGTTTGAGACCTCGACGGTGAGGATAAAATCTACGCCGTCGTACCTGTATACACCCGGCGCGTCCGTCTTTTGCAGTTTCGTCCTAAGTTCCGAGAGCCAGACGGGATGAGTAAAGTCGCCCGTTCCGAGCATAGATATGCCTTTTATCTTCGCCCATTTTGCAAGGGCGGCCAAGTCCATATCCTTTGCGGTCGCGCGCGAGTATTTAGAATGGATATGGAAGTCGGCGATAAATGGCATATGCTATAGTATCAGTTCATCCTTCATTACATGTTTGCCGTTCACGAAGACGTCTGTCGCCTTACCCTTAAGCTCCCAATCTATGAACGGTGAATTCTTCGATTTCGATTCTATCGAATCTTTCCTGAATACGTACTTTTTATCCGGGTCTATTATCGTCACGTCCGCAGGGCCGCCCTCCTTAAGACTGCCCCGTTCCAGGCCCAGTATCGCGGCAGGATTTGCAGACAGTTTAAGTATGAGTTCGCTCCATGATAGCACTGATTTTTCGACGAGCTCTGTTACAGCAAGCGAGAGCATCGTCTCGAGGCCCGTTATCCCGAAAGGCGCGTAGTCGAATTCGACGTCTTTCTCCGCGTCGGTGTGCGGGGCGTGGTCGCTCGCTATCGCGTCGATCGTGCCGTCGGCGAGTCCCGCTCTTATTGCCGCCACATCCTTTTTTGTCCTGAGCGGCGGGTTCATCTTGGTATTCGTGTCGTAGGCAGCGCAGCATTCGTCGGTTAAGACGAAGTAGTGCGGGGCTGTCTCCGCGGTAACCTTGACACCTGCCCGCTTTGCCTTGCGGATGAGATCGACCGATTCCCCGCAGCTTACGTGCGCTATGTGTATGCGCGCATCCAGCTTTTTCGCAAGCTCCAGATTGCGCCCTATAGCTTCATATTCGGATTTTGTGCTTATGCCTTTTAAACCCGCCTTTGTCGAGATAAAACCCTTATTCATAACGCCGCCGGATGAAAGCCCGAGGTCTTCGCAATGCTCAATAAGAATAAGCCCGGCGGTTTTTGCGTGTTCGAGCGCTTCTCGCATAATATCTTTATTCTGTATGGGCGATCCGTCGTCGGAGACGGCGATGACACCCTCTTTTTTCAGTCTTTCGAAATCCGTAAGTTTACCGCCCGCTCTAGCTAAAGTCGCGGCGCCGGCTATAAGTACGCTACATGCCGCGTCTTTTGTTATGATAGCCTTCAGTGACTTTGCAGCGGCGGGGTTGTCGATTGCGGGATCGGTATTCGGCATACATAAGACGCTCGTAAAGCCGCCCCGGACGGCGGCCCTCGAGCCGGTCAGGACCGTCTCTTCGTCTTCGCGGCCCGGCTCTCTTAAGTGGACATGCATGTCGACGAGCCCCGGGGCCACGATCCTGCCTTTGCCATCTATCGTCTCGTCGGCCCGTTGGCCCAAATCTTTGCCGATCGCCTCGATCCGTCCGCCGGATATGAAGATATCGAGGATACCGTCTCTTTTATTTAGGGGGTCGATCACCCTCCCGCCTTTTATCAGATAACTCTTGCTCATCCCGCCCCTCCTTCGCCTACCCTCATCGTCTCCTTAGAAGGTGCGGGATCTTTCGCATACGAGACAAGGTATAACACCGCCATACGGACCGCTATGCCGTTTGTGACCTGCTCCAGTATGACCGAATTCCGGCCGTCCGCGACTTCGCTCGACATCTCGACGCCCCTATTGATCGGGCCGGGGTGCATTATGACTATATCTTTTTTGCACTGCTTCAGCCTTTCGGCCGTTATGCCGTACTGCTTGAAGTACTCTAGTTTCGACGGGAAAGCAAGCGCGCCGTCGCGTTCGAACTGCATGCGCAGGACGTTTATCGCGTCGGCATCCGCGAGAGCCTCGTTTATATCGCCCGTCACCTTTACGCCCATCCGTTCTATGCCGTCGGGGATAAGAAGAGGCGGGGCGCATACGGTTACCAGCGCTCCAAGTTTCGTCAGGCCCCAGATGTTCGACCGCGCCACTCGGGAATGGGCTATGTCGCCTATTATGCTCACCTTCAACCCCTCGATCCTGCCCAACTTCGATTTGAGCGTGAACATATCGAGGAGCGCCTGGGTGGGATGTTCGTGCCAGCCGTCGCCGGCATTGACCACCCGCGACTTCACGTTGCGCGCCAGTATATTCGGCGCACCGCTTGCGCTGTGGCGCACGACTATTATATCTATCTTCAGGGCCTCTATGTTGCGGCCTGTATCTATCAGCGTCTCGCCCTTCTTTACGCTCGATGCCTCTATCTCTATATTGACGACGTCCGCCGAGAGGCGTTTTGCCGCAAGCTCGAACGATGTGCGCGTCCTCGTCGACGGTTCGTAGAAAAGGTTCATCACCGTCTTGCCGCGCAGGGCGGGGACTTTCTTTATCTGCCGGGTCGTGACCTCTTTGAAGCTTTCGGCAGTATATAGTATCAGCTCTATCTCTTCTTTCGAAAGATACTCGAGTCCCAGGAGATCCTTCTTTGTCCAGATCGTCTTCTTATCCGGCATTATTTAATCTTCCTTTTCGCACAATACAACTTCGTCTTTACCGTCCGATTCCGACAACCTGACTTCGACGACCTCTTTTGCCGACGTCGGCACGTTCTTACCGACATAGTCGGCCCTTATGGGAAGTTCCCTGTGGCCGCGGTCTATCAGGACGGCCAACTGTATCTGGGCGGGCCTGCCCAGGTCTATAAGCGCATCTAGCGCACAGCGTATCGTCCTGCCGGTGTAGAGGACATCATCGACCAGTACGATCTTCTTCCCGTCGATATCGAAAACTATCTCGGTAGCATGGACGACGGGCTGGCTGGACGCCTCCGTGAGGTCGTCCCGGTATAGAGTGATGTCGAGCGCGCCCACCGGCACACAGGATCCTGTCATCTTCTCTATCTTGGAGGCGAGCCGCGCGGCAAGGTACGCCCCGCGGTTTTTTATGCCCACTATCGCAATCTGATCCGCAGTTTTAACCTTCTCGATTATCTCATGGGCTATCCGCTGAAGCACCCTGTCGATATCGTCTCTTTCCAGTATCCGCGATTTTTCCTTAAGCGTCATCTCTCACCTCGGCAATAAAAAAGACCCGCTCATCTTCTATGATAGATAAGTGGGCCGCATCTTTCATTTCACTCTCCTTTTCCGGCCTCTCGGGACCGGTCTTTAAAAGGTTGTTTAACTTCAATTGCGGTGATTTTACCACGCCCGACGTCGTTTGTCAATCAAAATCTTCTATTCTTTGGATGCGACGACGACTATCTCCCTGCCGCACCACCTGCCCGCTATAAGACTCGCTATATTCTTAGAGTCGTCTTCGCATTTGATCCTGACGTTGAACCCGGATAACAGCCTCTTTAATTTACCGGGCGTCGTGACATTCACATGCATACGCCTGTTAAGCTCGCCCCGGTCGGGTATTATCCTGAAGATTTTCTTCAAACCCGTTATAGCGCCGCCGTTTGCGTATCTACCTTTCAATATCCTGAAGGGCCATTTTATGAGTCCAAGCGGTATATTCAGTATCCTCTTTATAGGCGAAAGGTATTTTTCGTAGTAATAATTAGGTGTTTCTATCACCAGCCGGCCGCCGGGTTTCAATATCTCTTTTATCTTTTTGAATGCGGCTTCTAACTGCCAATCATACATATGCTCCGCTATCTCTATCATAAATACCACGTCATAGCGCTCTTTGAAATCATATGTGACGGGATCCCCCGCCTCCGCGCGGGCAAGGCGGCGTAAATCTATGGGAAGTTTTTCTATGGTGCCATTGGCAATATCTATGGCGTCTTTACTGTAATCTATGCCCAGCGTCCTGGCGCCCAGTTTTGCGCAATAGTATATCAATTCGCCCCGGCCGCAGCCAATATCGAGAACCGTACTGCCCGCAAATGGCCTGCCATATCTCAGGGCAAGCGCAAACTTCGCGTGCATATTTTTGTCCAGGCCCGCGAAGTACTCCTTGAACCCTTCGTTATCGCCTAAAAAATAGTCCCGCGAATATAACCCCGGCTCTACTATCGTCTGTCTATTCATGCACTTCCCTTCAGACTATGACAATAAATTCGCCTTTTGGCGGATGGGTGGTAAAATGCGCGATCGCGTCCGACACCTTTTCCCGGCGGACTTCTTCGAATTTCTTGGTAAGTTCCCTTGCAAGCGCTATCTCGACGTCACCATAGACCCCCAGTATGTCCTCGAGCAATTTCAGTATCCTGTGCGGGGACTCGTATAGGACGATAGTCCTGCCTTCGTCTTTCAGCTTCTTAAGCTGGTTCTGCCTCTTCTGGCCCTTGTTCGATAGGAAGCCCTCGAAGGTGAATTTGTCCGTAGGTTTGCCGGAGATGGTGAGGGCCGTCACAATCCCCGACGGGCCCGGGATCGGGACGACCGGGATGTTATTATCGATACAGGCTCTGATAATTTTGTAGCCGGGATCCGATATGCCGGGCGTGCCGGCATCGGAGACAAGCGCGACGGACTTGCCTTCTTTCAAAACCTTTATAAGATATTCCGTCTTTTGGATCTTGTTATATTCGAAGTAGCTCGTTACGATGGCCTTTATGTCGTATCTGTCGAGGAGTATCCGCGTATGACGGGTATCCTCGGCAGCGATGAGGCCGGCTGTTTTAAGGGTCTCGATCGCTCTAAGTGTAATATCGTCGAGATTGCCTATGGGTGTGGAGACGACGTATAATATGCCGGACATGAGAAGCTCTAAGACCGTAGACCAGAGACCGAAGACCGAAGACCACAAATTTTCTCTGAAAATTTTTGTGGTCTACGGTCTATAGTCTGCAGTCTACGGTCTATCATATTATTTCCCGCTATTCTACTGTCACTGACTTGGCTAAATTCCGCGGCTGGTCGATGTCGTATCCGAACTTCTTAGCCACATAGTAAGCCAGGAGCTGTAACGGTATTACGACGAGCAGCGGCGAGAAGAGCTCGTCTATCTTAGGCAGCTCTATGACATAATTGACGTTGTGATGCATTATCTCCCGGTCGCCCTCGGTCACTATCGCTATTATGATGCCGCCGCGCGCTTTTATCTCCTGGATATTGGAGAGCATCTTGTCGTAGGTCTTTGCCTGCACGGCTATGCAGACGACCCACGGGTTCTCGTCTATGAGCGCGATCGGGCCGTGCTTCATCTCGCCTGCGGCGTATCCTTCGGCGCTTATATACGATATCTCTTTCAACTTCAACGCCCCTTCTAAGGCATTCGGATAATTTATATTGCGCCCCAGATATAGGAAATGCGACTTATTATGTTTCTCGAAATAGTACTTTTTGAATTCGCCGGCATACGCGGCTATATTATTATAGTCGGATCTGTATTCGTCTATGAGCTCGTTCATAAGAGCCGGGGCCCGCTTGAATTCCTTTATGATTTTCTCGAACCGGCCGGGGGTTATCGTCCGCCTCAGCCTGCCCAGGTAAAGAGTGACCAGGTAGAGGATTGCCAATTGCGCCGTGTAGGCTTTCGTCGAGGCAACGGCGATCTCGGGGCCGGCGTGAGTATAGATAACGCCGTCGGCCTCTCTTGCTATGGAACTGCCGACAACATTACAGATGCCGAGGGTCCTGGCGCCCTTCCGCCGCGCCTCCCGCAGCGCGGCGAGCGAATCGGCGGTCTCCCCCGACTGCGAAATTATTATGACGAGCGTGTCTTTGTCCACGATGGGGTCGCGGTAGCGGAATTCGCTCGACGTATCCACCCAGCACGGTACCCTGGCATATTCCTCGATCATGTATTTGCCGGCTAGCCCCGCATGATAAGCGGTGCCGCATGCAACTATTGCGATCTTCTTAAAATGTTTGAGGTCCCCGTCTTTTATCTTCAGTTCGTCGAATTTTATCTTCCCTTTATGCAATCTCTCATCGAGGATATCGTCCAGGACCGAACCCTGTTCATATATCTCTTTCAGCATAAAATGGCTATGGCCCGCCTTCTCGGCCTGTTTTATGTCCCAGGTTATCCTGGACGGTTTCTTCGGTATAACACGGCCGTTATAATCTTTCACCGTTACGGACGTCTTCGTTATAGTTATAACTTCCTGGTTATTGAGGTATATGACGTTCTTGGTGTAGTCCAGAAGGGCCGGCACGTCGCTCGCAAGGAAATTTTCACCGTTCCCGACCCCGATGACGAGCGGCGAATCGCATCTGGCGCCCACTATCCTATCGGGCTCGTTTACATGCACAGCGGCAATGGCGTAAGAGCCTTTGAGTAATTTAACGGTTTTGAGAACCGCCGTTTCGAGCGCGCCTTTATAATTTTTCTCGATGAGGTGCGCTATGATCTCGGTATCTGTCTCCGAGACAAATTTGTGGCCTTCTTTCGCCAGTGTTTTTTTGAGCTCAAGATAGTTTTCTATTATGCCGTTATGGACAATCGCTATTTTGCCCGTGCAGTCCAGGTGCGGGTGCGCATTTATATCGTTCGGCACGCCGTGAGTCGCCCAGCGCGTGTGGCCTATGCCCACGACGCCCTTTGCCGGGTCGTTCTTCAGGGCATCGTCCAACATGCGAAGTTTGCCCTGCCGCTTCACGAGATTTATCCTGCGGCCGTCCAGTATGGCAACGCCCGCGGAGTCATAGCCCCTGTATTCGAGCCTGCTCAAACCTTTGAGTAGGACATCCTGGGCTCTTTTATTCCCTATGTATCCGACTATCCCGCACATCGCAGTACCTCTTTCATGAACCTTTTTTTCTATAAGCTATTTCACCGTTTAAGATCGTTATCTTAACATCGAAATCCTCGTCGAATAAGACGATGTCCGCATCCATCCCGGCGGCTATCCTGCCTTTTCTTCTCTCGGCGCCAAAGAGCCGGGCGGGATTGATCGTAAGCATCCTCGCGGCATCCACCAGTTCCAGCCCGCATGTTTTGACACTGTGTTTCAGAGCTCCGATCATCGTCAGGGCCGACCCGGCGATGGTACCGTCTCTAAATTTGTAAGTACCGTCCCGCTTCTCTACGCCCGGGCGTCTCTCGGCCCGGACCGAATCCGTAACTAATATAGTTCTCTGTGTACCCTTGACCTTTATCAGGAGATCGAAAAGCTCTCTGGGGACATGGATGAAGTCCAGCACGATCTCCGCCATCACCGCCTCTTCGAGCAGGGCAGCCGAACTCGCCCCAGATTCACCTCTCTCCGGGCCGCGCATAGCGTTGAATATGTGCGTCGCGTGTCTTATCCCGGCGGTGATACCGGCGGCGGCCTCTTCATACGTCGCGTTGGTATGACCCATGGAAGCTATGACGCCGTGCGGCCCGAGCAGTTTTATTATAGGTATAGCGCCGTCTATCTCCGGCGCTATAGTAATCATCTTTAAGAGATGCCCGCATTTTTTCAGCATCTCCAGCATCTCTTTTCTGTTAGGTTTCCTTATATAACGCCTGTCCTGGGCACCCGCCTTTTTTTTATTAATATACGGCCCTTCGAGCCTCAACCCCAGCACATTGTGCCCGAACGCGCTGTCTCTTACAAACCGTTCTATCTGGCGCGCTTTGCCGTATATCTCATCTAGAGAAGCGCAGGACTCGGCAATGACTATCGAGGTCGTTCCGGACCGTATTTCATTATTGAATATCTCTGCAGGCGAGCCGTGGATGTGTGTATCTATGAAACCGGGCGAGATATAGGCGCCGCCGGCATCGACAGATATAGTACCCCTCGGATGGCGCATTCCCTTACCGACCGCGGCGATCTTATTTCCGTCGATCAGGACGTACGAATTCTCTAAAAGAGCGTCTGGTAAAACTATCGTGCCGTTTTTAATTAAGATGCTGGCCATAGTAAGTTAGTGTCTTTTTAAAGGAGGTCCTTCGTCCAGGCTTGCGAAGCAAGCTTGCGCTTGCTGGCTATTTATTTTGCACAAGCACCATTCGCCAGCTGTCATGCAATAGCTCAGGTGCTGTGCACCGCACAAGCACCATTCGCCAGCTGTCATGCAATAGCTCAGGTGCTGTGCACCGCACAAGTACCATTCGCCAGCTGTCATGCAATAGCTCAGGTGCTGTGCACCGCACAAGTACCATTCGCCAGCTGTCATGCAATAGCTCAGGTGCTGTGCACCGCACAAGTACCATTCGCCA